>Ga0209756_1003587_pt1 | contig 12483 bp, 20 predicted proteins | sample ETNvirenome_6_85_FD_184071 | JGI IMG/M metagenome (GOLD analysis project Ga0209756, IMG submission 184071) | Marine viral communities from the Pacific Ocean - ETNP_6_85 (SPAdes) (version 3) | ecosystem: Environmental > Aquatic > Marine > Oceanic | place: Pacific Ocean | collected 2013-06-19
AATTTGTGGGTGAAAATGAGAATATAAATAAAGAATTTTTCCACTGCTCAAATGAAAATATGACGGTCAAAGAGGTAGCTAAACTATGTAAAGAGATAAATCCAAACATAGAGTTGATAGAAACTAATGATGAAATACCCAATCTTGGTTATACTATATCTAATGAAAAACTATTGTCAACTGGATTTGAATTTAGATATAACATTAAAGAATCTATGAAAGAGATGATTGAGAATTGGTCTGAAAAAGAATTGATAACTGATTTAGAATTTTTACAGAGAGGTGATAAAGAGTATGTAGATGACAGAGGTAAAATTAGCAATTATGAGCTCACAGAACCTATTAATCTGATTGGTTACATAGAGTCAAAAGCTGGAACAGTTCGTGCTAATCATTATCACCCTATTCAGGAACAAAAATGTTTGTTAATCAAAGGTAAATATATTAGTGTGATAAAAGATTTATCTAATCCGGATTCTGTAATAGAAACTAATATTGTCAACGCAGGAGATTTATCAGTAATTAAACCTAATGTTGCTCACACGATGGTATTTTTGGAAGATTCTATATTTTTGAATCTTGTTAGAGGTGAAAGAGAACATGAAAATTATGGTATAACTCATACTATTTTTCATGAATTAGTAGATGAAAAGCTAAGAAAGTTTATAGTAGATAATTACAAAGCTGAATGTAGAAGTTGTGGTAATGAGAGATTGAAAAATGTAGTTTCTTTAGGTATGTCACCACTTGCTAATAATTTACTTGAAGATGAAAATCAAGAAGATGAATTATTTCCTTTAGAAATGAATTATTGTCCTGAGTGTCATAACTGTCAATTGTCAGTTGTTGTACCGCCTGAGAGGATGTTTGACAATTATCTCTATGTATCATCAACAAGTCTTGAATTTAGAAAACATTTCGCTGATATGGCGGATAGTTTTATTAAAGAATTTGATTTAGATGAGAACTCACTGGTTGTTGATATTGGTAGTAATGACGGTGTGTTTTTAAAACCAATCAAAGATAAAGGTATCAAGATATTGGGTATAGACCCTGCTAAAAATGTATGTGAAATAGCGAATAAAACTGGTATAGAAACCATGGAAGGTTATTTTAATGACGATATGGCTGATGAGATAATAAAACAAAAAGGAAAAGCTGATTTAGTTACAGGTTTCAATGTATTTGCTCATTCTGATAAATTAAAAGAGATAACAAGAAATGCTTTCAAACTATTAAAAGCTAATGGTATATTTGTGATAGAAGTACAATATTTGTTAGATACTATTAAAGATTTGACATTTGATAACATATACCACGAGCATGTAAATTTTTGGAGTGTAACATCATTAAATAACTTTTTTGATATTTTAGGATATACAATTTATAAGGTAGAGCATGTAGATACACACGGCGGTTCTATTAGAGTTTATGTGGGTAACGATACTAATAAACAAAGTGATAGCGTAAGTAAATTTTTACAAAAAGAAAAAGATTTCGGATTGTTAGATTTTAATACTTATAAGAAGTTTGCTAAAAGAATAGAAGATTGTAAGGATATTGTAGTTAATAAATTAAAAGAAATAAAAGGTAGTAATAAGAATATAGTAGGTTATGGTTCACCAGCAAAAGCTACTACTGTATTAAATTACTATGGTGTTTCTTCGGATTACATAGATTATATAATTGAAGATAATGAATTAAAACATAATCATCTTTTACCCGGTATGCGAATACCAATTAAAGAAAAGAATGTGATAAAGACAAATTTACCAGATTATATATTAGTATTGGCTTGGAATTTCTTTGATGTTATAAAGAGTAGTAATACTGATTTAGTTGATGAAGGTTGTAAATTTATAACTTTAAAACAGTTGGAGGCGAATTAAGATGAGTTCAAAAACAATAGTACCTTTTTTATCGTCTCGTAACAATTATGATATGATAGAAAATATTTTTTTAAAGGATGTGGATTTAGAAGATTATAAATTATATAATATAGATGATAAATCTTGTTCTGAAGAAGTTGAAAAGGGTAAGAAAATATGTGAAAGGAATAACATTACTTTTATAGAAAATCAAGATAGGGGATTACAATGGGCTTGGCATACGATAGTCAATGAAGTAGATGATAATATAAAATTTGTTATATGGTGCACCCACGATATGATTCCACTAACAACTAATTTTTTTAAAATATTAGAATCACTAAGTGAATCAGGTAATCTTGATGATTTTGGTATCATTGGATTTAATACGATAGGTCCGCAGTGCGGTGTATTTGAACAAAGTCAAATTCCTGATAACTATTGTGGCATACTCGGAAAAGCTCCATTAATGCAATTACCGGGTAGAGGTGGGTGGTATAGAGCATCTGATATGAAGTTGCCTTGGGAAATTTACGGCAAACCTTTTGCAGTAGAATCACCTACGGATATGTGCTGGATGATAAATGTCAAATTGTTTAAAAAATATATAGAACCTTCTAATAATTATCATTTATTTTTAGCACCAGAAGATGTATCATTTCAATTTCTTTATAATAATGTTTATAATATAGTTTTACCTGATATTAGAATATGGCATGACCAACGATTAAAGACACAGGTTAATATACCTGTTAAGTCAGCTTCCGCTGCTAAAAAAGGTGATAGCAAATATTTTGGTCATTATGGCCCACATCTTGAATATTGGAAAAAGAAGTGGGGTTGGGATAGAGAAAACAGGAATACCTTTGAAAATGTAAAAGAACAATATAAGGGAACCTTGATATATGATGCGTATCATCATGATTATAGAAAAGGACCTATGAGAACTTTTAAAATATGAAAATTTTATGTATAACGCCGATAAAACATTTAACTGGTGTTTATGAGTATCTTGATTCATTTGGTCAAGTTGATTATAAACCCGAATTAAAAACTATTGATTTTGAATTATGTGGTTATGATGTTTTATTTTGTAATCCAAATAAACAAAATTATAAATTAGATGAAACAACATTAAATAATTTTAACGGAACTATATTAACAGCAAGTACAGGTTTAAATCACATTGACATTGATTATTGTAATGAAAATGACATCAAAGTTTTATCTTTGACAAATGATTATGATTTAATAAATGATTTACCATCCACAGCAGAGTTAGCCTTTGGATTGATGTTATCAATTCTCAGAAACATACCAAATGGATTTGATGATGTGAAAAAAGGTGGTTGGGATTATGATAAATTTATGGGGCACCAACTAAAAGGTAAAACAATAGGTATCATTGGTTATGGTAGGTTGGGCAAAATGATGAAAAAATATTGTGAAGCTTTTGGTATGATTACAATTATTGATGACCCTTATGAAGGTTATAATAATTTAGATTTATTATTGGGTGAATCGGATATAATATCACTACATGTTCACGCTAACAAAGAAACTCACCATATGTTTGATAAAAAGCTCTTGGTTTGTATGAAGAAAAATTCGTATATTATTAATACATCACGAGGTGAAATAGTGAATGAACAGGATATTGTACAATCTTTAAGAGATGGTCAAATAAAAGGTTATGCCGCAGATGTGATTGAAGATGAGTATGGGAATAGAAAAAATAGTCCAATACTTAATGGGGTTAAAGAAGAATTGAACATAATAGTAACACCACATGTTGGTGGTATGACTTGGGAAGGACAACAAAAAGCTTATATGTGGTCGATAGGAAAACTTAAAACACTATGAAAATATTAACAATAATACCAGCTAAATTAGATTCAACAAGACTTAAAGAAAAAAATATTCAAAAGATAAATGGTAAACCAATGTTTCACCATTCAATAGAATATGCAAAAAATACAAAACATCGGAACAAAATTATCGTATCTTCCGAAAGTGGTAAGGTGGAAGGGTTATTACCAGATGATGTATTTTTTCACAAAAGAGATTTTAATTTGTGTGGTGATGTTGAAGTGGTTGATGTATATTTAAGTGTTATTAAAAGGATTGATGAAAGTTTCGATTATGTTGTATGTTTACAACCTGATAATCCAGATAGAACAAATACTTTTGATAATTGTTTGGATTATGTAGTTGATAACAATTATGATGATTTAATTACAGTCAATGATGATTATAAAAGAAGTGGCTCTGTAAGAATATTTAGATATGAACATTTAAAAAACAATTTTGTTAGTAAAAGAGTGGGAGTTTTAAGAGATAGTGCAACAGATATTCATTATGAAAAAGATTTAAATAAAGTGAGGAAAAAATATGACTAAATTGATAGCAGAAATAGGTTGGAACCATATGGGTGATATGAAACTAGCTAAAGAGATGATTTCAACAGCAAACGAAAGTGGTGCAGATTTTGCTAAGTTCCAAACTTGGAGCGTGGATAGATTAAAATCAGGTGTTTGGGATACTGATGGTCGTAGAAAAATATATGAAAACGCCGAATTGGATTTAGATAAACACATTGAATTAAAAGAATATTGTGATAAAGTTGGTATAGGATTTATGTCATCAGTATTTTCTATTGAGGATGCTAAACTACTTAAACAAGTAGTTACAGATTATGTTAAAATACCTAGTTTTGAATCAAGAAATGATGAACTTATAAATTATTGTAGTGATTGTTTTGAACATATAATATTATCAACTGGTACATCTAAAGCTTCAGAAATAACCACAAGTATTGGTGGTATAGCTAATATAACATTGTTACATTGTGTTTCATCATATCCGTGTAATTTAGATATTGTAAACTTACCAAGAATTGATAAACTAAGAGAATTATCTCCATCAGTTGGGTTTAGTGACCACACTAAAGGTGTTGATGTATCAATACTATCCTTAGGGTATGATTTAGATTTTATAGAAAAACATTTTACTATTGATAATGATTTACCTGGTAGGGATAATAAGTTTGCTATATTACCTGATGAATTAAAACAATTAAAAAATAGTATAGATATTTTTGCGAGAGTGAATAAAAATCTTGGCGGTGATTACCAAGAATGTGAATTAGATTCAAGAGAAAATTATACCGGAAGATTTAATGGATAATATTTCAGTAATAATAAGAAATAAGAATGAAGAAAGATATATCGGGTACGCTATCCAATCTGTTTTGGATATATTCCTTGAACCAGAAATAATAGTTATTAATAATAATTCTATTGATGATTCTATTGAAATAGTAAAAAGTTTTAATTTTAGCAATATTAATTGTTATGATATGAAAAGTTATACTCCTGGAAAATCAATTAATTTCGGAATCAGTAAATGTTCAAACGACTATATTTTAATTTTATCAGCACATTCACAGATAATTAATTGTGATTTTGATACAATAAAATATAAGTTAAAAAAATATTGTGTAGTTGGGGGTAAACAAATACCAATATGGAGAGGTAAAAAAATAAGTAGAAGATATATTTGGTCTAATTTTTTTGACAATGATATTAAAAATTATTTTAGTGAAGATGAAAGTAGATATTTTTTACATAACGCTTTTGCTTTTTATAAAAAAGAAACACTTTTAAAATATCCATTTGATGAAGATTTATCTGGCAAAGAAGATAGATATTGGATAAACGATAGAATAAAAGATGGAATGTCATCTTATTATGATTCAACAACAACATGTCATCATCATTATACAATTGAAGGTGCGACATGGAAAGGTATAGGTTAATGTATAAAATAGGTATAATAGGTCAGGGGTATGTAGGGACAGCTGTTAAAGAAATAATGTCAAAATATTATGAAATACAAACATTTGATATAGATGAGAAAAAAAGTAGTACAAGCTCCATATCAGAATTAGTCACTAACAATGATATTATATTCGTATGTGTTCCGACACCAATGAATAGAGATGGTAGTTGTAATATAAGTATAGTAGAAAATGTGGTAGAGAAAATAAACTTTGTTGGTAAAGACGATACAATAGTAGTTATCAAATCTACATTACCACCAGGAACTACAACTAAATTGAATAAGAAATATACTTATTTATCGATAGTATTCAATCCAGAATTTCTAACAGAAGCTAATTTTATAGAAGATTTTAAGAATCAGAATAGAATCATCATCGGAGGTCCACGGCCAGCTACTTCAGTTATGAAGATGATATATGCAAAAGCATTTCCGAACGCACATATTATAAAGACTGGTTCAAAAACAGCTGAAATGGTTAAATATACGACTAACTCGTTTTTAGCAACTAAAGTGTCATTCGCAAATGAGATGAAAATGATATGTGATGGTCTTGATATCGATTATGATAAAGTAGTTGAATATGCTGTACATGATGAACGATTGGGTAAATCACATTGGGCTGTTCCGGGACCTGATGGTAAATTAGGCTTTGGTGGTAGTTGTTTTCCGAAAGATATAAACGGACTTATAGTTTTAGCTGAAAGTATGGACATACCAGTAGAAGTATTACGAGGTGCATGGCAGACAAACTTAGCAGTAAGGCCAGAAAAAGATTGGAAAGAACTTAAAGGTAGAGCAGTAACAGAGGAATAAAGAAATGCCAAAGATAGATGCAAGAGATTTAGATTTTATTGATGAAGAATATATGGGTAAAAGTTATGAGAAAATCAGGAAAACTCCTAAAAAAGAGAGTAAACCTGAAGAAAAACCACAATCTGAATCAAAAAAATCTGATGTTTCAGAAAAGTAATATATACTTATATATAGATTAGGAGTTAAAATGACGGATAAATATGGTACTTACATTCAAAAATTGATGTCAGTAGTTTTGGATGAAGAACAAGAAGAATTTGTTAAGAACATGTCTTGGGGAGAATTGAAACACATCAGAGATGGTTTGAGTAGTTTTTTAGAGAAACAAAAACCTAAAGAACCACATGAAAAACAAGAAAACCCAAAACAACAATTGTTATTTGATTAAAAAACACAGGAGGTTATAATGGCCACAATAGACCAAGAAGGACTTGAAGAAGTCAAGAAAATAAAAGATGCTTTAACACATATATATGATAAAGTCGCTTCTAGCGGAGCTGATGTCAATGAAGAATATAGTTTTATATTTAAGATATTGACTCAGATGGAAGATGACTGGAATCACGATATAAATCGAGTTTATACAGTTCCAGAAGAGCTTACCATTAACGGCAAAAGATATACGAGTTAATCATGGCAGAGAATAATTCAGTAGAAGATTCATATAATCCACCACCAGTATCATCAGAGTTTGAAGAAACTAATTTTGAAGATGTTGAGATAGATGATTTAATTTGGATCACTAATAGGTCCTTAGATGGTATGATAAATCCGGCTCATAGAAAGATAGATGAGATGAACGCTCTCAATCTACAATCTGGACAACCAATGAAGTTTCATCCAAGACAAAAAGTCTATCAGAAAACATAATGCCGACAAATAGACCTCTTCACATTCCGGGAAGAAGATTAGTTTTAACTAAGAACAAAATCTTAGAATCACAGAAACATACTAATTCAAATATGGCAGCTGCTCGTTGGTTAGGTGTTAGTTATAATACTTATAAAAAGTGGGCCAAATACTATGATATATTTGACCAGCATCTCAATCAAATTGGTGTAGGTATCAAAAAAGGCTGGGCAGTTTCAAGGATTTCTGTTGAAGATATAATATCTGGTAAAAAAGGTAAACATTATTCAATAGGCCAATTTAAACGAAGATTAATCGATGAAGGTTATTTTGTAGAAGAATGTTCATTGTGTGGATGGAATGAAGAAAGAATCACCGATAGTAAGATATGTTTGAATATAGATTTTTCAGATGGTGATTCTAAAAATAGAGCGTTAGAAAACATGAGATTATTATGCCCTAATTGTTATTTATCTAACAACGGACATTTTCATAATTCAAAATTATTTTGTAAATAGGAGTCATAATGGCACAATCAAAAGAAGGTAAAAGAGTTAAAAAAACTAAACAGGGTATGAGTAATAATACCAAAAGAGGTAGCAAAGGTGGTGGTCCTAATGGTTCAACTCAAAGCAAACATTACAAAAAGAAATATCGTGGACAAGGTAGATGATTGAGGTATTAAAGAAAGGTCAAAAAGCCACAATCAATAAAAATATTCCTTCTGTTGATGGTATGTTATACGCTGATACAAAAGTTACCATTGATGAGATAGGTTTTCCCGATAAAGACCTCAGAGTTAAAGATGATTTGGGGAAAATATGGTATGTTAATTTATCAGATATAAGGAAAGTAAAATGAGTTTACTTACAGATAAACAAAAAGAAGAAATACAAAAATTAACTGATGAAGTTTTGAAAGAGGCTGAATTAGTTGTAAAAGATTACGATAATAATCCATCTGATATGAGTGGTAGTGTAATACAAGTACACATCAATAGTCCAGAATTAAAAGAAAAAGAAGAATGAGTTTAATATTAGCAACAATAATAGGACTATCGTTTAGTGTAAGAACACCGAATGTACAACCAAATCCTGTGGACTATGAGTTTGCTATAAGAGCATCAAAGGAAGCTGGTAAATTCCAATACTTTGTAAAAAGAGATTGGGAGAGAGAACTGGGTGAAGAATACATAGATACCCAAATTGATATTACAGAATCAGTTGGTCCGTGGTATGTCGGTGTAAAATATGTAGATAAACAATCCAAGTTTTATAAATATGAACAAGCAAGAATAGGTTTAACTACCAAGATTCTTAAAGCCGGTCTAGCGTTTACAGATGATGGAACTATGGTGAATATGAAATTTCATAAAATCCTCAAAAAGAACACACTCGAATGTAAGATAAATATAGATTTCTCAACTAATTTGGTTACCGAAATATGGGAACTCAAATCAGAAGCTAGAAAGTATATAACTAAACACACACACATTTATGCCTCATTCAACAAAGAGTTTTTCAATGGTCATGTTGACGAACAATATAAAGTTGGCCTTGGAGTTAAATTTTAAAACATGTTATGTTATTTCATAGGACTTGTTACAGGTTTCGCTGTGGCATATCTATTTTTATATTTTTATATAAATAATTAAAAAAAAAGGTTGGTCCGTATCATCTTTTCGTAGTATATTATAGTAGTTAGTTGAAAACAGCAGTTACAAAAATGTATTGCAATACGATTGCAATCGTAACATAATTTTCTAATACTGAAATGTTGCTAGTAATGTTAGTTTTCTAAATATAAACCAATAATAAGGAGATTGTTATGCAATCGATAATAAAAGATTTCGGTGACTTGCCGGAATATGACAGAAGCCTCTATAAAAACACCCAATGTGATAGATATGTTCATATCACTCATGTAAGAAATAATCCAGTTAATAAAAGGTTATATAAAGATATAACCAAAAAAGTGGAATATATTCAAGAACTCAAAGAATCTATCTTAAAAGAGGGATTACTTACAGCATTGTCTGTATTCAAAGACGATGGTGTTACAACTTATGGACATAATAGAACAGAAGCTCTGAAAGAGTTAAATGTTGACTATGTTCCTGTTCTTGATTCACCTTACAATCATTCCGACTTTAAAGATAGACCGGCAGATATGATGTCTATATTAGCCAATGACAACATGAGACCTAAGAAAACTGAATGGGAAAACTATTTAGAATTAGAATCGTGGGTTGAAGCCTTTAAAGAACAATATAATTTCCCTGAAGATTTTGAAGTTGACAGTAATAGGGTAAAAGAGTTCGCTGCTAAAGTTCAGTTTGATGTGAAACGATGGAATGCTATGAAAATTCTTAGATTTGGTAACCATGAGTATAAAAAAAGAGATGACCTTGTTAAGGAAATCAAATTAGGTAAAAAAATGATTATGACACAGTTGAAAGTTCTCAAAGCAGATTCTACGGCTGACAAACAAATCAAAGAAAGACCACAACATAAAGAGTTGGATGGATTATTGACAACAGAACATGTTGAGGATTTAATTAAATTCACATCAAAAGAGATGACCGATAAATTTACTAATTACAGACCAGAATTTATGGGTAGTAAGATTGATATTAAGTTTGATACGGGAACTCTGTCGAATCATATCCATGAATATGTTGTTAAGATTTTACCAACCATGTTAAAGAAAGTTAGTAATATTGATGCTATTGCACCGACAAACAATTCACATTTTGATATTATCTCAAAATCACAAGATGAAACAAGTTATCTTGATTGGGAAATTGAAGTAAAGACAACAATGTTGAAACCAGGTAAATCACCTCACTGGACATCTGGTGCAGAAAAGATAGGTTACAATTTATTTGTAGCTTTTAATCAAGATTTTACTCGTTGGGCAATTGGGTATGTTTATATTGGGACAGGTGTTTGGAGAAAACAAGGTGCTATGTCACAAAGAAAACTTACACTAAAACAATTAAACGAACAACCAAATGAGGTCCAATGGTTGATTGGTGGAGTTGATTCTTATAATGATAAATTTGTTTTAAGACTTGACAAAGTATAATTGATAAATCAGAAAGTGGTCGATTTATTTCGGCCACTTTTTGTTACAAATTGTTACAATTTAATTTACGAAAAAGGTTGGTCTATGCGAGTAAAAACCCTTATATTACTATGTAATGAGAAATGAGAAAATAACAAGAAAGGGTTTTATGATTTTAAAAGGAAAACAATTGGTGGATAAAGAAATATCATCAATGGAGTTAAGTAAGTTTCGTAAGTCAATCAATGTTGATTGGGATATTAAAGCATGGGTTTCAGAAGGTCCTGATACTTGTGTGGCTGAAATGATTGGTATTGATGATGAAGGTTTTCATTGGGAAGGTTTAGGTGTGTTTGACGCAGTATCTACTTGGGGTAGTAGAATTAAAGGTGAGAGTGTTTTTGAATTATCATTTGTTTTAGATTCAACTTGTCCAGGGGATTGGCCTGAAGAAAGTATTGACAGGAAGATAATGGAAAGTGAATTAGAAAAGGAGTTAGAGGACTAAATTATGAAAAACTTTATGATTAGTTGGATTAAATTAACAATTTATTTTAATCTATTTAAATTAATTTTTATTAGTGTGGTATTTTAAGAAAAGGAAAACAATGAAGAAAAAAGAATCAATAACAGCAAAAATAATTATATCATTAATAGGTTTCACTTGTGTTGGAACATTAATGTTTATGTTGGGTAGAGTTTCAAACAACACAAGAACATCAGAGGTTGCTGATGAATCACGAGAATTTAGTTATGTAATCGAAAGTGGTTATGTACCAACTGAAATAAACTTTGATGAAGAAGCAAGTTATATCAAAAACAATTTTCATTCATCAATGAGTAAATCAAAGATTAAACATATATTGATTTATATTGATGGTATGTGTGAACATTATAATTTGAATTACAATTTGGTTAAATCTGTTATATCAACTGAATCACATTGGAATCATAAAGCTAAATCAAGTGCCGGAGCTTTAGGTTTAATGCAGATAATGAAAGCTTGTGCTACTGATTACAAAACACCACATTCAGAGATGTATGACCCTTATGTTAATGTAACGATTGGTATAAAGTATTTAGCTAAACTTACAAACAGATTTGATAACACACCTACAGCTTTAGTTGGATATAATGAAGGACCAAGATACGCTCAGAATTATAAAGTTGATTATATCAACAATTCAAGATATGTTCATAAAGTTATGACACATCTATTAAAATTTGAACCATATATTGCAGGAGTGTAAGATGAATAAATTAATAAGTTTAATATCAATATTTTTATTAGTTGGTTGTTCAGTTGAACCAACACCAATTTATGACTTTGAATTAAATATTGGATTAGAACAAGATGAAAATGGTTATTTTCATTTACCAATGAATCCACAGGGAGTATCCAATCAAACTTTACATAAGTTAGCTGTTAATACAAATAATCCAAATCTTCAACTTGTCCATTGGACATCTGATACTTTTTATGAGATGGATTATTTCGGATATACAGAGTTAGTTCCAATCTTAAATGGTTCATCATATAGTTATGAAGATGGAATGGCTTACACAATGTTTGGACCACATATGGAACAAGTTGGAGATACAGTGGCTGTGTTGGTTGGTTATACAGATTCACACACCTTTGAATGTTATATTTTGAATTTTGAAATTATATTGGATTAAATATGAAACCAGCTAAAAAAACAGATAATCCAATAGTAGGTAAGTTATTGAATTTAAAGTATCGTATCAATGATACTGCTACAACTGAAGGTGGTTGGAGTGATGATATGTCAACTGATAAACGATATGTTCAGAGTTTGATAAATGATATCAGAAAACACAAGTTTACAAAAATAGCACCTGAAGATGGTCATTGTTGTAATGGATTATGGAAGAAATATAAATGACACATTTATTAACAGGTATATTATTTTTTGTAGTAGTTTATTTTATAATAAAAACAATATTTAAGGATTAGAATGACATACAATACGACAACTAACGGGGCGTTACAACACGAATCATCAGGAAACAAATGTTTGGA
>Ga0209756_1003590_pt1 | contig 12476 bp, 17 predicted proteins | sample ETNvirenome_6_85_FD_184071 | JGI IMG/M metagenome (GOLD analysis project Ga0209756, IMG submission 184071) | Marine viral communities from the Pacific Ocean - ETNP_6_85 (SPAdes) (version 3) | ecosystem: Environmental > Aquatic > Marine > Oceanic | place: Pacific Ocean | collected 2013-06-19
GTACTTGCCTTCATTGGTAGTATTAAATTCATACCAGAATCCAATGTTGCGGTGGTTGCTGGTTTAATCACATTGGTAGTGACGAATCTAAGTACTATTTTAAAGGGAATCGTGGAGAACGGACACGAAAAAGAAGAGGAAATAAAGGGAGTTAAGAAATGAATAAGTTTTGGGCATTCTTTTTTAAAGACAAATATCGAACTATATTTTCAATGTATAGAATGAGTTTAGCAGAGGTGATTATTTTAATAACTGCTGCTGTGGGAATCGGAGTAATTCTAATAGAAGGAATTAAATATTTAATGGAGCAAGGAGTTTAAAATGAAAGATAACATTATCGTAGACAAAATTATTAGGTATGTTGACAACATTGATCTAGAGCAGATTAGTGATAGAAGATTTCAAAGTATCGTTAGCATGGCTGAGGAAATTATTAAATTAGAGAGAAAGGTCGTACAAGTTAGTGGATCAGAGGAGGGTCCTAGCGCAGAAGTATTGAATTTTATTAAATCAGTAGAGGAAGCAACTTATGATGATTAACTAGGAGGTGAATCTCTGTATCTAAAAGAGCCCGTCAGAATAAAAACATCTGACGGGCTCACTCGTATAACTAGGAATCTCTGGGGTAGTTATACTAATTGTCACAAGGATAACAATGTCAGCTTTTAGATACCATAATAAAGATTAAATGGTCAATTAAACTTTGTATTCCAGCTAGTTCTCCTTGTTCATAAGAAGTTTTAGGTTCTCTAGGAGCCTTGTCTGGGTATAAATATTGTAAGTATTCAATTAGATCTTGTCTAATTAGGGGAGTGTCTGGGATATTGTTATTCATCATCTGATTTTTTATCCCAACTTATAAATTTTTTATAACTCTTTGCTCCGCTATTGTTAACCTGAATGTTTGGTAAATTTGACGCATCAAGTTTTTGAGGACAACGAAGTTTCTTACAATAAGGACACTTCTTATAGTTTTTATGATCCTTCATTTCTGCCCAGATTTGAAAATTGGTGTCACATTTATCACAGTAGTATTGATACTCAGGCATTTGTTATCCTCCTAGAATTCACATGTGGAAAAGGTTTTGTAGGAACTGGAATATCTAAATAAGAACACAGCTTACCCCAGCCTTCTCCACACTCAAAACATATTTCTAATAATTGATCAGGCTTGTCTTTAAAAAAGTCTCTTACATTATTGTTATGGTTACGGTATCTATCCATAAACCATTTGGGATTATTAATATCATTCTTACTATTACCATGGGCTAGTGAGTGATAAAATTCAGAAACATAATATTTCTCAGGTGACTCTCGTAAAGTTAATACAAACTTAGCATCAGGATACCATTCATACAAATATTTATATATATTCAACCAAGGGCTATCCGCAAAAGCATCAAACCTAGTAGATACATATTTAATTTTATCTATTTGGTCCTGGGATAATTCAAAATCCTCATCCTCCTCTAGCCTAATTTCAATAGGCCAAAAATGAGAATGGACTTTATAGCCCAGTACATCCATAGCTACACCAAAAGACTTAGTTCCTGTTTTCCATAATCCTATATTAAATACTTTATTCATTTCCCTTCTCATCATCAACTAATTCTTCAAGCTTGTAAACTATTAAATTAAATAATTCTAAAGCTTTTTCCGTATTTAGTAGAGTGAAGCGAAGGTTACAAGAGTTACAAAACAAACCTTCGCTATTCTTTCCGCAAAGAATACAATCTCTTGTCTCGGGTTTATCAAAAATATAAGCTCCCCTTCCTGAAACATCCATTAGTTAATCTCCTCAATAATCTCAGAAATGGTATCAGCCTTAAACTGGTAGTATTCGATTGCTTCAACATCTTCTGGGTTCTGTTCTTCAATCATTCCTTTAATTCCAACTTGATCCTCTAGAAGATTCTGGAGAGTACAATTCCAGTCTGCCAGATTATCCCTGTTAATCTTAGTATCCCTAACTACTTTCGAAGCAAAGTATAAAGACATTGCTTCACAGTCGCTGGAACATTCCCTTAGAATTTCTTTACATTCTGTACAAAGGTCTTCCTTAGCTCGTTCAATAAAAAGTCCTGCCTCGTCTTCGAGAATGGTGCTGAAAAAAGCGTAGTCTGTCGTGTTAATTTTTGTTTCCATTTTGTATCCTTGTGTTGTATGGGGTCTTGGTTAACTGCCCTTATTATATAGGGGGGCTGGTGATTATTCAACTCTAAATTCTCTATTTTTTTTCTACTTTTCCGTAAATCTTTCTCTTGGAAGAAATTACTCTCTCTAGTCTGGATGAACACCACTTACATATTGGATAGCTTGATGAAGCTTCGTAGGTAAAGTCTGAGTAATTGCTAAAACGATCCTTACTTTTATCTTTTTTACATATCAAGCATATCATGTCAGTCATCTCCTGTCCAATTATTATACCTGAGTCGCCCTCAGATATCCATTGAATTGTCTTTATTTAATTCTAATGCTACCCACTCTTCAAGGAGTGGGTAGAAATCGTATATACGAATATCTTTGTATATACAATTCTATTTAGAATATATATTAACTAACCTATACCTGAAAAAAGAAGAAAGCAAAAGGGTAAAAGCTTAAGAAGAAAAAACATAAATCTGATTCAGTAAAGATAGAATGGTGTTTGGGAGAATTAAAAATTTTTTAAAACTGACATCTAAGGTCGCAATTTAGATCACCACGATACCCAAACTCTTCCAAGTGGGTATTAGTTCCTTAAGTTCACTCACTCTTGTTTATGTTTCCCTCACACCATTCAGAAGAAGGTAAACAAGCCTGACTCACAGAAGTATTTATTGAACTCTTTATGTGGTGTGTTTTGAATCTCCCACAGAGTCCAACCGACATCTCAGCCTTTGTTGTATTATAGTATATAGTAGTTTCGACTCTCTCAAGTTCCAACAATTTTCTATTTTTATTAAAATTTTTTCATCTTTCTTTGCTATATATAATATACTATGACAAACTATTTAAAACCAAGTACTGCTGGATATCCTCTTACCGAGGAAGAGACAAATATTATTTACACAAAAGTTTATCCTAAATATGATAAGCTTATTCATTATATCGCTCGTAGATTTTATAGTCTCGATGCTACAGAAGATCACGATGATCGAGTACAGGAGATTAATTTAGCTCTTTATCTAGGTATTGAGGGTTTTTGTAGGTATAAGCTTCCAGACGCAAATACTTTTGATGAGGTGGTACAGGGAGTCTTTGAAAGGGGAGACAAGTATATCAAGACTACGATGTGGCATAGGCAGAAGACTATAGCAAAGAAGGCTGCTGTAGAAAGAGAGTTAAGAGGTGATCTAGATGTTTGGAGGATTAACGACTTCAATCAAGACGATCATGGAGAAGCTTTATACTTCGCTGAGAATCATTGTGTACATAAATATTAAAAAGTTTACATTTTAGGTTCGTAGGAGTACTATATACTATGGAGTATAACTATGAATGACAAAGAAAATTTAGAAAGAATTAAGGAGCATCTCTTGCCTCTTTGGGGATTATTACCTGATTTAGAAGTTAAAATTAATAATTATGAGTTTTGGCTTAAATTTGAAGGGGAATTAAGAGCATTCTTAAATATGGGACTGGAGACAGAATTAACGGACTTAAATTTAGAGGATGCTTACCAGAACCTTTTAATTGAGATATATAAAAGACCTGATAAGTTTACTCCCAGAGTTGATGGACCTACTCTATTAGATTCGTTCTTTCAAAAGATTAGTCTTATTAGGATTGCTTACCAGAATCAGATTAAAAAAATGCACCGTTCAGACTTAGCAGAAGATATTAGGATTTTAGAGTACAAAAGACAGAAGTACTCCTTAACCTCTGAAGAAGAAAAGAAGCTAGAAAATCTAAAAATCTTCAAAAAGAAGCTCTAGTAAGGTACTTATATATAGGAGATTCCATTATGTGTACATCATCTGTTGAAAATAGAGTGAAAAAGGGGATTAGAAACCCTTTAGGTCTTAAGATAGGGGCACAGGTTGGAGAGAAGTTATATAATGAAGGAAAGGGAACGGCTAAATTGTATAGAACTGATACATACGAAAAGCCTAAGAAGAAGAAGAAAGGAAATGATTAGGAGATTATATTATGTGTTTAAGTAAACCAGACCCCCCAAAGATTCCAGCAGTTGTACCTGTTATCCCTCCGATGGAAACTGCTGCTGAGCAGGGTACTTTATCCAAGAAAGATTTTAGTGTTACACCCGAAGGTAAAGTCAAACAACGGCAAAAAGGAATTCAGGGACTAAGAATTCCTACTAAACCAGCGACTTATTAAGATGCTAAATAAACCAGCTAGAGCTAAATATGGAAAACTCATAGATGAGAGGGATACTTTCCTAGAAATTGCTAGAGAAAATGCTCTTGTCACTATTCCATATTTATATCCCCCAGAGGACATGTCCCAGGGTGATAATCTAGATAAACCTTATCAATCTTTAGGAGCAAGAGGAGTTAATCATTTAGCTGCTTCCTTATTGAATATTTTATTCCCAACAGACAGACCTTTTTTTAGATTAACTTTCTCTGAAGAGGAAGCTTCTGAAATTGATGACGGGACTCTTGCTCAGATTGATGAAAAACTAGCTGAAATTGAGAAGCAGATTATTAGAGATTTTGATACACAAGCCTTAAGGTCTAACATTTACAATTCAATCAGGCTTCTACTAACTGGAGGTACTGTAGCTTTATCTCATTTAGATGGTAATTTTAGAACTTTAAAGTTAGATCAATTCGTAATTAAAAGGAAGTCTAATAAAACTCTAGATTATATTATAATCAAGGATGCCATTACTAAAGAAAGGGCAATAGAGATTTCTCCTACAGTAGTTGCTAATCAAGATAAGAAAGAATATTTCTTATATACAGTACAGCAGTACGAGGAGGATGGTGAGGTAGTGGTTTGGCAGGAGTTAGAAGATGAAAAGCTTTCTAAGAAAACTTTCAAAAAGGCACCAATTATCGTGGTGGTTACAAATATTATTGATGGCGAGGATTTTGGTAGATCTTATGTTGAAGAGTTGGCAGGTGATCTTAATACGCTTGAGTTGCTATCTAAAGCAGTTGCTAAAACGGCAGCCTTAGCGTCAAAATCAATCTTTATGGTATCTCCAGATGGTCTTACTAGAGGAAGGGATGTAGCCAGAGCAAATGATGGAGATGTGGTTGCTGGTAGAGCAACTGATGTTACTGTTTTACAATCTCAGAAAGGACAAGATCTTAATATTGTATTCCAACAGACTCAAGAACTAAAAGAAAGACTGGGTAAAGCATTCCTTCTAAGCACAGAGACATTCCCAGACAGACAATTAACAGCTACGGAAGCCAGAGCAAGAGTTCAAGAAGTTGAGGCAAGTTTAGGTGGATTATATTCTATGCTTTCACAAACTCTTCAATTACCTTTTATTCAGTTGATCATCCAGAACCTAGAAGAGAAACAAGTAATTCCCGAATTACCAACTGAGGTTGATTTAAACATCGTTACTGGTATGGATTTATTGGATCGAAGGACTAAAGTTACCCAGATCAATGAATTCCTCCAATTTTTAAGTATGTTTGGTGAGATGGGAATGCAGTATATTGATATGTTAGCCTTAATCGAAGAAGTTGCTAGGGGAATTGGTCTTGATCCAGCAGACTTCGTGAGGGAGCCTGAGCAGACCCCTATGGACCCACAGGCAGGAATGGAGGAAGTAGTCAATGCGGGAGTCGCAGGAGCCGCACAGGGGCTTGGGGGAGGTGTGGGGCAAGGCGTACAAGATATGGTGATGAATCAAATGGCACAATTACAAGGACAGCAATAAACTAAGGAAAATAATATGACTGAAGGATTTGAAAGTAATGAGAATCCCTTAACTGGGAATAGTGATGACGGTGTGGCAAGAGTAACACTCCAACAGAGTGAGGATGCCCCTAATAGGCAAATGACCTCAGAAGAGGCACAAAATCGTAGTAAAACTGATCAGGAATTGTATTCAGCAAAGAGTATGCCTCAAAGTACCGAGGTTGATCAGAATGTGGTACAGAATCAAAAAGAAGCTCTTTTAGCAGGTAAATTTAAAAATGCTGAAGATCTAGAAAAAGCTTATACTGAGCTATCCAAGAAATTAGGAACTAATGAAAAAAATACAGATACTAAAACTTCACCTGAAGAAAGCCAAACTCTTGACTCTAATGTTTTTAGTAAAGCTACTTCTGAATGGGAAACAACGGGTCAAATCACTCAAGAAACTCTTACTTCGTTGACCGAGGCTGGTATTCCAGAAGAGGTTGTAAATCAATATATCGCTAATGCTAATGCTCAGGAAGAACTGAAAAGAGCAGATATCCTAGAAAGCATTGGGGGACAGAATGAATTTGACAAGATGAGTAATTGGGCACAAAATAATCTTCCTAAAGATGAGATTGATGGGTTTAATAATGTTATTTCTACTGGAGATATTGGTCAAATTAAATTAGTTTTAGGAGCTTTAAGATCGAGAATGGGAGCAAAAACATTTATCCAGCCTGATGGAAATAGCACTTCTCAAGGGGATAGAGGAGCCTTTAAATCAAAAGCTGAGATGACTACTGCTGTTAATGATCCTAGATACTCTAAAGACACGGCATATCGTAATGAAGTGGCTAGAAAAATAATGATGAGCAAGAATTTATAAAATATATTTACTTTTAGTTTTTAAACACCTCTATATAATGTAGAGGTGTTTTTTTATGAAACAATGTAATAAATGTAAAAAGGAATTGACTAAGATAGACTTTCACAAAGATAAAGATAAGCAGGATGGATTGTCTACTATTTGTAAGACCTGTAAATACGAATATTCACACTCAGAAATTGGTTTATTTAATCAGTACAAGGCTAGATGTAAAAAATATAAAAGGGAGTTTACAATTTCACTAGAGTTTTTTACCAAAGAAAGACATAAACCCTGTAAATATTGCTCAGTAAAGGATGCTGGGGGATTAGATAGAGAAGATAATAACATAGGATATACCCCAGAGAATGCTGTTCCATGCTGCTTTACTTGTAATTGGATGAAGAGAAACTTAACCGTTGATGAATTCACTAACCATATTATGAAGATTTTATTCAATTTTATACACAAGAACAGGACTTAGGTGGTACTTATTATTAGACCCGTGTCATTTAATTTTTAATTAAACACTAGCCAGATGCGTCTGATACCTATGTAGTTACTAAAATTTAAATAACAAGGATACTCTAATCCAAGTTTTTTATTTATTTTAATGTCTGATGAGATTTTGATTTAACCCTTATCTCTTAAGATATAATTGGCTATTACATAAGGAGTAATATTATGGCTGATGTAGATCCTCTTTCACTAGGTGGCTCAGTACAGGGAGATGCTTTTACAGGCACTTTTGCTACTGATAACTCGCTTTGGCTGAAAGTTTTTGGTGGCGAAGTCCTCGCTGCCTTCGAAATGGCAATCGAGGTAACCCCTCGTATTCAATCCCGCACTATTTCTAGTGGAAAAAGTGCTACCTTTCCTGTTCACGGAAGGGCACACGCAAGATCGCATGTTCCAGGCGAGGATATTTTAGACGCAGGTAACACTTCGACTGATTACACCGATGCTGGTGCTTCTGGTCTTCCGCAGACTTGGGCATCTGGTACTTCAACTAAGTATCTCAGCTTCCTTGGTTCTAACGAAAAAGTTATCAACATTAACGATATGCAAATTGCTTCTGTTTTTATTGATGATCTCGATGAAGCAAAAGCTCATTACGACCTAAGAGAAATTTATACCAAGGAATTGGGTAGATCTCTTGCTCGTAGAGTTGATAACCTTTCCTGTCGTGCTATCGCTGCGGCTGCTGCTGGTACTGCTGGTGCTGGTATGCCTATGCGTGGTGGACAATCTGTTACTGATTCTAACATTGCTACCCAATCTGATGTTCTTGTAAGTGGTATTATTACTGCGGTTCAGAAACTCGATGAGTACGATATTCCTGCTGAAGAAAGAATGATTATTCTTGACCCTGCTCGTTACTACTTGCTGCTTCGTGCTGCTGGTGGTGCCGTTGGTACTGGTCAGAGTTATGCTGCTCTTCTGAGTCAGGATTATTCCCTCGGAAATGGTGACTTCGCTGAAGGTCGAGTCCTAATGGTTGCTGGTTGTCCTGTTGTGACTTCCAATAACACGGGATTTGGTGTTGACTGGAGTCAGGCTGCTGGTGGTCTTTATAATACTGACCTTAATATCGACATGAGTAATTATGTTGGTCTGGTTGCTCACAAGTCTGCCGCAGGTATGGTTAAGCTTCGTGATATCACTATGGAAAGTGATTACATGGTTTCCCATCAGGGACACCTGTTTGTTTCTAAACTTGCTTGTGGTGTTGGTGCTTTGCGTACTGATGCTGCTGTAAGCTTGGCAACTGCTTAATAGATCAACACGCATTGTCGTGCTGAATTTCGCTACATCCCCCTCTTATTTTCTATAATAAGGGGGGGATTTTCTTTTGGGTAGGTACTTATATATAGAGGAAAATTTATATGGTAAAACAAACAGAATTAGATGCTGTAAATGAAGTTCTTAGTTTAGTGGGTATTGGTGAAATTGCTGATTTAACTGCTCCACTCAGACAAGATGCTCTTCAAGCTTCAGCTACCCTGTCTCAGGGATTAATGGAGATAGCAACTACAAGAAATTATTATAACAGGTATGAGGATATTACTCTTACGAGAGACTCTGATAATAAAATCCCTATCGCAGCTAATGTTTACGATGTTGAATTAAGAAATTCAAACAAACAAGTAGTTATTAAAAATAATTTTCTTTATAATCTAACAGATAACACCTTTGTTTTTGATTCTAGTCTTAAAGCTGATATTACTTATTACTTACAATTCGTAGAATTACCTGAAGTAGTAAAACGATATCTGACTATGAAGACTGCTAGAAAACTTTATCTTAAGTTATTTGGTGTTAGTCCTCATTTACAAGCATTAGCTATGGAAGAGAAAATGGCTTATGATGTCTGGCAAAGATATGAAGATGAGTCTGCGGACCTCAATATGCTTGGTCATTTTGATGTACATAATATTTGGTATGGTGCTAGACAAGGTGGTAGAGTACCTGGAATAGGAAACTAATATGCCAACTCCTGTCTCAATTCCTAATTTTTATGGAGGTCTTTCCCAAAAAAGTGAAAGACTAAGAAGTAGTAACCAAATGAATGAGGTTACTAATATTGATATTACCGTAGAAGATGGTATAAGTAAAAGAAATCCTATTACTTATGTTTCTGCTTTAGATATGGATGTATCCAGTACCGATGCTTTTGTACATACTTGGACCAAAGACGAAGATAGTACCTACTTCATGAAGTTTAATGGCTCTGGAGTAGAAGTTTATGACCAAACAGGTGTTGAAAAGAATGTTCACTTTCTAGATACCTCTAGTTATGTCTCCAGTCTAGGGGATGGAAAACAACCCAGAGATGTATTTAAAACTTTATCTATAGGAGATGCCACAGTAGTCCTAAGAACAGATAAAGAAACAGCTATGGATTCAGATTTAACTGCTGCCGCTGATGCCTCCTCCGCTTATGTTTTCTTTAAACAGGCACAGTTAGGTTATGTAACTTTTCGTATAGGTTGTCAATTAGATACTTCAGCAGATGTAAAGAGATGGACTTATAGCAACTCAGCTAAAAACTCAGATAGTGCGAATAATGGTTATAGAAATGGGAGTGGTTGGTATACTAGACATACTGCTGATACTAAAGCAGTTGCTAGTAGACATTGGTTAGTAATTATGAAGCCCTCAGAGCCCTATGTTCAAGGTATTTGGGGTGATGGAGCGGTAAGTGCTACTTTAATGGGTTCTGTATTAAAATTATATAAAGCTAATGGAAAGCCCTTTGCTGATATTTCTACCGCAGATGGTTTAGGTGATCAAGCAATGTCATTAATTTGGCAAAATGTAGATTCTTTAGATGGCTTACCAGTTAATCTAGATACTCCTGGGTATAAAGTTAGAGTGTTAGGTAATAAATCAGATAAGTCTGATGATTTTTATGTAGAATGGGCTGAAACTGGAAAAGGAGTAACTTATGAGACATCAGGTGAGGGTGATTTAAGTGCTGTAGATAATTCTTATACTAATGTTGGTTACTGGAAAGAAAGTAATGGCTTTCTTAAAGAGTATAAATATGATTATACGACAATGCCCCATGCTGTAATCCGCAGACCTGATAATAACTTCCTTTATATGAAATTAGATGGAGCAGAATCATGGAATTATGACATGGATTCGGTAAATACTGGAGCCTCTTCCATTACTTTTGGAGAGAATCATAACTGGGTTGCTGGAGAAACCGTAATCTACAATAATGATTCAGTTTCAGGTCTGAATATTGGGGGATTAGTAGACGGTCTAACTTATTTTATTAAATCTGTGCCTGACGCATCAACAATAACTTTATCTAGAACTTTAGACGGAACGATTGTTGATTTAACTACTACAGGAACCGATAGCCCACATAACTTTAAAAATACTACTTATGAGAACTTTAAATTTGGAGAAAGAGACGCAGGAGATGACATAAGTAATCCTCTCCCCTCCTTTATAGGAAAACCAATTAACTCTATGGCTCTATACAGAAACAGATTATGTTTTATAGCTACAGACTCAGTTAATTGTTCTGAATTTGGGGAATTCTTTAACTTCTTTAGGGTTACTGTACAAGAGCTTATCGAAACTGCCCCTATTGAGGTAGCTGCTACAGATAATAAAACTAGAGAATTCGTTAATGCTGTTGGTTTTAAGGATAAATTAGTAGTTTTCTCTAAAGATGGTCAGTTTGTCTTACAAGGTTCCCCAGGATTTAGTCCTGAAACGGTTTCCTTTACCCTAGCTACTGCTTATCAATCAAATACTAAGGCAGATCCCTTTATTTTAGGGGATAAATTATTCTTCTTTGAAAAAAGAGGTAATTATAACAGAGTTCAGGAGCTAAAAGAGGTTCAATATCAAGGAAACTACGAAGCTTATGATGTATCTATTGATGTTCCTAAACTCTTAGCTGGGAATATTCAAAAAGTAGTCAGTAATGGTATTGATAAAATTGCTCTATTTACAGATGATGACCTTTCTAAAGTACATATCTTAACTATTGTAGATAATGCTCAGGGAGAAAGAATTGTACAGGGCTGGTATACTCATAAATTTGATGATATTGAATTAGAAACTATAGCAGTTGTAGAGAATACTTTATATGCGGTAGGATTGTTTGAAGGGAAACATAGGACGCTGTTTGAAATGGCTACATTAAATAATTTTGATGATATCTTCCTAGACAATAGAGTAATTAGTACTAAAACACTCTCAAAATCTTATGATCCCCCCTCTGATACTACCACCTATACAATGCCTTTTACTTTCTCTGGAACAGACTGGAAAGCGGTTAATACTGATACCCTTTATGAGTATACTATAAGTGGCACCACATCTAATACCATTGTATTACAAACTGATACTACTGCTGATACAATTTATTTTGGTATGCCTTATGAGAGTAAAATTCAATTCAGTAAGTTCTATCCACAGGCTAAACAGGGTACAGGAACTGTTATCTCGGATCAATTGGTATTAGACTCATTTAATGTTAGCTTTGATCAAGTAAATAGACAGGCTTTTGATGTTTCCGCAGCTATTGATAATGGAAAAACTTATGTAAAAGAATACACAAGTAATGTAACTGATACTCAGACTCTTGGAGCAGCATATAACGATACTGATTACGCAGAGGTATTAGTACAGTCTAGGAATAAAGATTGCCGATTAACCATTAGTAATAATACTTATGTACCCTTCAATTTAATCAATTTTGAATACTATTTGTCAGAAGGTTCAAAAAGAAGATAATTTAGAGTTCTAGCTATACTATATACCTATAGGAGGTATAATAATATGGACATTTGGATTGGATTCTTAGTCGGAGTTGGACTAACAATGGTATTAATAGGGCTGACAGAATATGACACGATTAACTAATGTTGAACAGAAGCTTAAGAAGGACTTCCCTTTATTCGCAGACATCATATTTAAAGAGACTCTCCAGTTAGGAGGGATAACTGACCTACAAAGAGATTTCTGTGAGACACTACAAAAGAGCAAGGCTGATAGATTATTTTTATCCTGTTTTAGGGGGTTTGGTAAATCATATCTACTTGCTCTTTTTGCTGTATGGACTTTATATAACGATCCTGATGAGAAAATTATTGTAGTTAGTGCTTCCTCACCAAGAAGTAAAGACTTTGTAAGATTCTGTAAGGATGTTATATTAAAAACTCCTTTATTAGAGGATATGATTAGTACAAACAGGAGAGGACAGGATTTAAGAACTAGTATTTATAGTTTTGATTGCGTTGGTTCTAAGCCCTCTCAATTTGCCTCTCTAAAG
>Ga0209756_1003593_pt1 | contig 12464 bp, 16 predicted proteins | sample ETNvirenome_6_85_FD_184071 | JGI IMG/M metagenome (GOLD analysis project Ga0209756, IMG submission 184071) | Marine viral communities from the Pacific Ocean - ETNP_6_85 (SPAdes) (version 3) | ecosystem: Environmental > Aquatic > Marine > Oceanic | place: Pacific Ocean | collected 2013-06-19
ACAACAGAGCCCGTCACCGAAAAGAAGCCAGAACCAACGTCCAACGGGTTGTCGGCCCATCCATTGTCGGCACCACCCGCTGCGGGCGTAACGGCTCCATAGCCATCCTGCCCAACTGCGCCCTGCGCGAAGTCAATCTGCACAACATCACCAGCGACGACAGCGGCACCAGTATCATTACGAACACCAATGTCCAGCGTAAGAGCTGAACCACCAAACATAAAATCAGACATTTGAGTGTCTCCTCTCTTAGCTTAAAACTGGATCGCGCCAGAGAAGTCCGTGCAGCCCTGACGGGACAGCGACGACGCAACCAGCATCGAGGTGAAGTAGGTATGGCTGAGGATCACATCGCTGTTAGGCGGCGTGAGGAACTCAGTCTGTCGGAAGTCATCCGAAGACAGGATGGCAAGCTGAAGGCCAATGGCCGTGCCCTTACCCTGAACAAGCGGGTTCTTTCCGGGGACCTCAAAGTATTCCGGCTTCAAGTTGAAGTCGGTAACTCCGCGCTTCCCACTGGTCGTGAGGAAGAAGGTCTTGCCAGTTCCAGAGAGTTCCTCGTCGGGGACCACGGGGGTTCCGTTGAAGAGCAGGTTCTCGAAGCCCTGGTTCCACATTGCAACGTCACGCTCTTCCTGATTCGGAGCGACGAGTCGCTTGAAGAATCGGTAGACCGTGGGGTCCGTCAGGATGATGTCAGGATGGGTGCCCTTCTTAGAGCAATCCATGTAGACCTCTTCCCAAACGTCCAGGCCGTCAGTGCCAAACGCGGTGATCGCGCCGTACTGGTTCTGCCACGTAGAAGTGAAATCACCCTTCGCGATCCCGCCAACGTTGCCTGTCTGAGTTCCGAAAGTAGCGAAGTCCAGCATTGACTGAAGTCCGTTAATTTCTTTCGGAGTGGTCGAGGAGGCAGACTCTGCGCCGCCATCAGCGTAAAGCTGGCGAGCAAGGTCGTTAATCATGCTGATCTTCGAGATTGCCTGCTTAGCCTGAAGGAGGTTAACAATCTGGTACTTGCCACGGTTCTGGGCAAGCTCAGTGTTGTCAATCACCATCGAAGCACGGTTCTTGTACCAAGTGGGGTAGCGAGCCTTCGTCGGGCCATCCTCTGCGGTGGTAGCGAACGTCTCATAGGTGCCAATAGCACCAATGTTAGCCGACTCGCTAAGCACCACGGGGACACGGCACTCAGTGCCTCCCTCGTAGACGACTGCGCCCTGGCGATACATATGCCAGAGGAGGGGGTTAGCCTGAACGATCTCCATCGCCACCGAAGAGCGTTCTGCTGCTGCGGTAGTCGAGTAGACCCTGTTCCATGTAATAGTAGCTTGTGGATTTGCCACGATTCTTCCTCGTTAATTAGAAGGCATCGGGATTCAGGCCAGCCTCTTTGAGGGCTCGCGTAGCTGCATCAAGCATCGACTCTCGACGTTGCTTAACTACAGTTCCACTACGAGCCGACACGGGGGCAGCCTGACGACGCTTTCGACTTTTCTGTTGGGTAGTAGCTGCCTTCATCTCAGCCTGTGCAACACGGGCAGCGAGACGAATGGCAGCGGACGGGTTGACCTGAGCCAACTGAGCAAGCTCTGGATCGTTATCGATCACTTGTCCTGTCAGGGGCGCAAGCCTCTGGTGATCGAGTTTCGGGGTAGATGAAGCAAACTCTCGGTAAGCCCCAGTAACCCTCTCTCGATGTGCGACGGGTTGCATCTCCTGAGCCAAGTCCTTGATGCCAGAAGCCTCAAGTCGGCGCTGAACCTCCTTATCAACGTAATAGGAGATTACGTCTTCGGGCTTTGCCCCTTGAGAAAGGTCAGGAGGGGAATCCTCCTTAGCTTCTTCAACAGGCTCCTGAGTCTGCTGGCGCGCAAGCACGGCAGCATTTGCGGCGTCGATAGAGTCGAAGTACTTATTCTCAAGAGCAGAAAGCCGCTGCATACGCTTAGTAAACGCAGCCTGCATGTTCTTGTAAGAAGACTTCAGCTCCTGAGGAAGCTCTTCGGGGTCTCCACCCCAGAAAGAATCTTCTTCGTCGCTTTCGGGCTCAGGTTCAGTGTGGTCAGATAGATGCTCTTCTTCACCATAGGCATCGTCAGCCTCACTACCGATCTCCTCAGAGTTATCCTCAGGAAGGGTCTCTTCAAAGTTGTCGATGGGCGTCTCTGCTGTCATGGTTCCTCCAAACACATTATTGCGTCACTGGATATGAGTTTAACCAGAAACTTTTGTCAAGTACCATCGAGGCTATGCCAAACGAAAATATAAATGTTCAGCTTTCCAACGCTCAAATCTCAGACTGGGTCCAGAAGATCGAGGAGTCGGAAAGGGTCCTAGAGGAGAACCACCTTCCGGTGTGGCGATCTGTCCAACAAGCTTACTCCGCTGAAGGAGAGGGGGCTCTTGGGGACATGGGCGGGCTTCACTACGAAGAGGGGGAGAGCGTTAACTTCAACTTCCTGCTCGCTAATGCGAACACCATCATCCCAGGTGTCATCTCCGCTAACCCCTACATCTATGTGAAGCCTCGAAGGCCAGGAGATAAGGAGTCTGCTCGCATCGCAGAGACTGCCCTCAATTACGTTTGGCGAGAGATTGATGGCAACAAAACCACTAGAAGCGTTGTGTTGGACACGATTCTCTTCGGGCTAGGGGTTGCCAAGGTTGGCTACGATGGAAGCGGCTCCTTCTACACAGAAGAAGATTACGACACCGGACCAGAGAAGCCCCTTCCTGGTGACGGCAACGGGACAATCAACGACCTCAATGCAGACCAACGAAGACAGCTACGAAGGTTGCTGGCTGACGACAACATGTCCTTCGAGGAGGGGCCGGAAGATAATCCGTCGTTTAACCGTGTTGCCCCCTGGGACCTGATTGTCCCCCCTGGATACACGGAACTTAAGCAGTGCCCCTGGGTCTGCGAGCGCATGATCGTTCGCCTCGATGACCTCAGGGAAGATGACAGGTTTAACGTGCCTGCCGACCTGCAGCCTGATTCCTGGCTAGAAGAGGCAATCCCCAGCTCCCTTTCTGGGTACACCGCAGACAACACACTCTCTCGGCCAGAGACAGAGCCTGAGTATGTGGTGCTCTATGAGATCCGTTACTGGGGAGACAGTGGCGACGGACTTCGTCGCTACGTCATGTGGATGGTCAAGAACGCAGGAACTGGGGATGCCCAGGATTCAGTCCTTCGACACATCGCAGACCCCATCGAGATGAAGGGCTACCCCTACGAAGTTGTGCGCTTCGTTGACATCCCAAACAGCTTCTACAGCACCAGGGTTTCTGACCTCTGTGCAATCAAAGACATCGCAGGGCGTCTCAACGATGAGTGGGCATACATCCTCCGTCATCACCGACTGTCCTCCCGCCGCAAGTTCATTGCAGCCCCTGGCTCCCTTGAGTCTGGGCAACTTGCTTCCCTGCTTGAGTCAGAGGAAGACATGGCTGTAGCAGAAGTCCCTGCCAGCGTTGCCCGCATTCAAGACGCTCTGATGATTCTCCCTGAAGCGCCTCCCCCCAGCACCACTCCCATGGTGATTCAGGGGCTTGCTCGTCTTATGTATGAGATCTCAGGAATCGACTCTTTCCAGCGCGGAGGAGCTAGCCGAAAGGGAACTACCGCAACTGAGGTAGCCATCGCTTCTGCAGCCACTAAGGGCCGAGTGGGCATGCGCCTTGAGGCCACAGAGAAGTTCATCTCGAACATCTCTCGGAAGATGCTGGCAATCATTCGACAGTACTGGGATGAAGTTCGCTATCTCCGTATTGACGGAGACTCTGGGGAGGACGAGTTCATCTCCTTCACTGCAGCGGACATCCAGGGTTACTACGACGTAGACATTCAGGCTGGCTCTACAATCCCCACAGACCCCGCTGAAGAGCAGCGTGCGTTTATGGGACTCCTTCAGACTATTCAGGGCGTTGCCGCAACCCTTGCTCCTTTGGTTCAGGGTGGGGTTCTTCCCCCGGATGCGATTCAGAACTTTATGGATCAATCCTTCAAGGTGTGGCGACAAGACAAGAGGGCTTTGGTTGGACCTCTGTCTCAGCTTCAAGGAGCTGCTATTTCTGCCGGGGCTGCTGGTCAAGCGATGGAAGATCCTAGGGTTCAGGGAGTGGAAGACACTGGCATGGGCGCAGTAGGAGAGCCCCTCTCAGGCACAGGGCCTCGTGAGGTCGCTCCTGGTAGCGCCGAAGCTGTAATGGGTCGATTCCAACGATAGGGGAACAGATGCGTATTTATGACATGAAATGCACCCACGAGCTTTGTGGGCGCGTCTTCGATTGGCACACAAAGCCAGCCGTCTACGACAAGAGCAGTGGAGATAACTTCAGGGACGTTCGCTGCTGGTTCTGTGGACGCTTTGGGGCAAAGAGGGCGTTCTCCTCAGCTCCTGCAGACCTAACGGTCAAAGGAACCTGGGGGCGCACCGCAAGCCCCGAGCTTAAGGGGAAGAGCTACTACACGAAGCAGGAGCGAGACCGGCAGCTTGCGGTTTCTGGAACCAGCATCGTTGATGATGGTGACTCCAGGGGCTCTATTGAGAACAGCGGTGACAGGGTGGAGACATCTGAGCGCGACGCGGCAAGGAGTGCAATCGAAGCGCTCCTGTCTGAGCGAGGAGACATGCGCCTAAAGGACATCATCGAGGACACCGGGCTTGCCCATAAGATTGTCCACGAGGTGGTCTACAGAGACCCAGGTCGTATCACGAAGACTGGGTATGGGGTCTACGGGCTTACTGGCGTCTCCTCCCAGACAGAAGCCTCCGCGTAGCTGCTGACGACCTCTCGTACTCCTCCCAGTCGCCGTCGTTCCACCTGTTGTGGTCCATGGCTCGTTCCATGTCCACTTCTTCAGCGTTGATCTTGGTCATGCTGCCTGGGGTGTAGTGGGCAACTGCGTTGGCGATCATCGCTGAGACACAGGCGTCATCATTCTTGCCAGGAGGGGAGGACATCTTCGCCTGAAGAGAGTCAATGCCGTCCTTGCTGTAGAGGATTGTGCGCGTATACGCCTCCATCTCATCAAGAACCTGCTTTGACCGGATCTTGACATAGCCCTCTTTGAGAGCCTTCTGCATCAGGCCAACCATTGCTGGCTTCGTCTTCCTCGTGGTGTCCCAGCCGAGGAGAACCGTTGGACCGCCAATGGTGTCTGTGCTGACACGCCTATAGAGGTTCCAGTACCTAGAGCGCTCAAGGAGAGCGATGAGCCCAGCCCCTAGACCAGTCACCTCTGGCGCAAGGGTCGCGTTGTTGTAGTGAAGGGCAACAAGAAGGCAGAGAGGAGCAAGCTCATCCAGCTCAATCTTTCCTCTCCACTCAGCAACCTGCTCAAGGGTAGCTAGGTCAAAGACACAGAGGTGGTCCCAGTCCTTGCTGTTAGCCCCCTTGCTTACATCTGCGCTGACGATGTACCGATTGCCTAGCTTGGGCTCCTCCCAAACAGAGAGCCTCCCAGCCCCCTCCATTACCTCGTCTACTACTGGCTTGTAGGTTGCGTAGAGCCTCTCTCTTCCAAACGGATAGTCACTTGTGTCTCGAATCTCGTACCACTTATGCGGAGGACACACGTTCTCCTTTGGCTTGGTTGCTCCTGCGTAGGGAAGACAAAGGTCACACCAGCATCCGTGGACTCGTCTTTGAGCTTGAATAGCGTCCCGGTCAAAGACTGGAGAGCCAGACGCGCTAAACGCCTCTTCGTCTGTGCTCGGATATTCCTGATGGAACCTTTCAATCGAGCCACCGCACTTAGAAGAGATTGTCTCTCTGCGCCAAGCGATGTTCTCAAGGTTGATCCACTCGCCAAACTTGTGAAGAAGCTCGTTCTCCGCATGGTCTAAAGACTTCCTGAACTCATCCTCTGGGACACGAAGGGGGCGCTTGTACTCGGAGACGATGAACCAGGGAGTGAAGTAGGCATACCAGGTGGAGTCTGGGTCGCCTGGGTACTTCTTCTTAAGCGGCATCCAAGGATAGGGCTTCTCCTGCCAAACCTTGGCTCCCAGATACATTGTGTGGTGAAAGTCTCCTGAGCCATTACAGGTGGACTCAGAGTACGCAAAGGTTCCAGGCTCATCTGGCATGGACTGGAGAGTCGCTAGGAAGTAGCGCTCTGGCTGCTTGTAGAAAGCCACCTCTGAGAAGTGAGCAAGCCTAGCTGTCGTTCCACGAGCGTCCTCTGCGCTCTTGGCGGTCATGACAGTCAGACGACTTCTGAGTCCGGTTGGACCCGTTGGAGCACGGAAGTCTAACTCTGCCCTGTTGTTGTACTTCGTAAGGGGCTGAAGGCGCGCAGGGAGATTGTCGTAGAACATCTTTGCCTTGGTAAAGATGCTGTGAACTGAGTGATCTGCGTGTGCAGCAATAAGAGCTATCTCGTCTCTGCGCGTAATGCAGCGATGGAACATCCAGCCCTGGATGTGTGTGCTGCAGCCAGCCTGACGAGCCTTGGCCTCCCACACTCGGATAGGGAGCCCAGCCTCATCCATCTCATCAAGCATTTTCTGCCTGAGGACCTGGCTCTTGTTAAGAGCAAAGGGAACAAGCTCGCCCTTCTTGGTCTGGATAAAGAGATTCTCTGCGGCGAACTTAGTGAAGTCCGAGTTCTCCTCCTGAAGAAGCTCGACCTCAGCTACTTCCGCGAATGTTTTTTGCTGTGGTTTCTTTGCCGCCACGCTTTGACTCCATCACCCATCTTGGGACATCTCTTTTAATAGCCCGCACACTCTTCTTGTGGAACATCCTGCAGTGGTACCTGCTCTGCGCCTTCTTCCCAGGGTAGACCACGTAGGCAATATCAATCCCGGAAAGCCTGTCGAAGATGCGCCTCACGGCAACCCTTCCAATGCCAAGCTCCTTGCACACCAGACGAACTGCGATGTAGCCACTCCCGGTGGCTAACTTAAAGGCTTCCGTTGCTTTCTTGTGGGTGAAGACCTTCGCGCCAGGGGGAATCGGCGGTCCTATCGTGTAGATCTCGTCCGAAGAAAGCCACCTGTCCATGTTGTCCATACGGCTGTAGCGCTGAGCGATCTCCCACTCATAGCGCGCAGCGTCATCCTCGAACTCAGGAACCGACACCATAAGAAGCTCTCTTCTTCTTTTCCCTGTAGCGCTTCACCGCCTCAGCGTGCTTCATGCGCCCAGTCTCTGTCTGTTGCCAGGCCCTAGTCGCCTCTGAGCAGCACGCCTTGCACCAAGAGTTCTTTCCGTCAAGCATGCGCCTAGCTAGCCCAAAGCTCTCAACAGAAAGGACCCTCTCACAGCGAGGGCATCCCTTTGTCTTCTTGCCGTGTCTCACCACAGGAGGGCGCTCGCATGCGGCCCTGTTCGCAGCAGAGATGCAGGAGGCGCAGCGAGACCTTCTCCCGTCCTTCGCCCGTGAGTCTTTGTGAAAGGCGCTAGAAGGAAACTCTCTTTTGCAGCAAGTACAGTGCTTGCTCAACGCCTTCGGTACGTCCCGTTAGCGAGACGCTCCCACTCTTTGCGGACGTGGCGCGGATAGCGGAACCACTCCTGCTCAGGAATGACAGCGCGGGGAGGCTCACAGGCAGAGACCACAAGGGGGGACTGCTCAACAACCTCCTCAACCTCAGCTTCGGCCTCGGCCTCTTCAGCCTCTGACTCTTCGGCAGTCTTGATCATGTCGATGTTGCGACCAATGTCCGCAATAAGGGAGGAGCGGTGCTTCCCGTCAATCTCAGCCTGAAGTAGAACCTCAAGGCCCTCAACGTCAAATTCGCAAAGGCGGGCTCTGACCTGCTTTACTGTAAGTTCACTAGGATCAAACATTACTCCTCCAGGGGTATGCCGACACAATAAACAAGCTATATCGATAGGGCAACAAGATGGCTGCTAAGAAGCGAGTTACCAAAAAGAAGACCCCGTGCAAGCCAGGGAGCCGCAAGCGGCAGCCGGTGAGCAAGATGAGAACCTCCCGAAAGAAGCTGAAGCCCGGTGGGGCTAAGGGCAAGTACTGATGCCTGTGAAGAAGTGTAAATCTAAAGGAAAGTCAGGCCACAAGTACGGCTCTAAAGGAAAGTGCTACACGGGAAAGGGTGGTAAAACAAAAGCTGCCAAGCAAGGCAAGGCAATCAAAGCCTCTCAGGGGCGAAGGAAGAGGTACTAGAAATGCCAGACTTTGAACTAAGCCCAAGAGATCTCGCCGCCATTGCCCAGCTGGAGGAAGCCTCCATTCCAGCGGAGCAGCCCTTTAGGTACGTACAGGCGTCAAACCTTTACGGGGACCTCCCTCTCGAAGAGCGACCCCCTCCAAACCAGCGACTCGTTAAGTTTAACCGGTACAGCGCTGAGCCAGAGTTCGCTTCTGCGTGGCCGGGAACAACAGTTGGACGCTCTGCCCCCTCGTACAGGCTCCATATGCCAAGCCCGAGGGCTGACGAGCACTTCCGGGCGCGTGGCGCAGACCCAATGAGACCACGGTCGTACGACCCACGGGCTGCATCTCTTAGATACGAAAGCCTACTGAGTGACCTAGCCCCCTTCATGGATGAGGCCAGGAGAAATCAACAAGCCCTCGAAGCAATCCCCTTCGTGGCTAGGTGAGAGCACGTCATGCACATTCCGAAGAAGCACAAAGTTGAGACTGTAGAGAAGGCAATGAAGGACGCTGAGGAGCACCCTGAAGAAGAGCTTCCTGAGCCTGGCGTCAAGATTGTCATCAACCTTGGCGGTCCTCCTGTGCCCCTCCGCAAGCCTACGCGTCGCAAGGTGATGAAGGCGAAGGCAAAGAAGAAGGTCGAGAAGAAGAAGGGGAAGGCTGGCAAGATCCCAGGAGAGCATGAGAGTGCTCTCGGAGAGATGTACTAACTGAGCTTCCTCCTTGCGTACTCAGCGATGAGCACACTGTCAGCCATACCGTCATGAGGGATTCTCTTACGCCCTGGTGTCAAGTTGATGCCTGGGAAGAGCTGAGTAGCGAGGACTACTGCATCTTCCTTTCCCTTCTTCCTCTCTTTGCCAGAGCGTTTCGGGAGACTCAGAGCCTTCTTCCACGATTGTGGAGTGGGCTCGATGTACCTTGCTCCAATAGCTACGAGCATGCCCTTGAGGAAGCCCCAGTTTGTCCCTGCTGTGAGCGTACTCTTGACCCCTTCCCCTGGTCTGACTGAGATTCTCTCTAGAGCAGCCTCCACCTTCCCCAGCTTCTTCATAGCTGCGAACCACTCCTTGATGGCGTGGTAGTCCTGGGGTCCTGTGCTCCCGTTCATTCTTGGGATAGCGATGACAGAGAGGAGGCCACCTTCCTCGCTCACTGCAGCCAGCCCCCCTGTCATCCCTGGGTCTATACCAACAAAAACTCTCACGCCAAGAACCATTCGCCCTCTCCACGCATCGCCCCCTCAAGGAACTCCCTGTCAACATGCAGCCCAGACGGGTGGAAGTTAATGTTCCGAAAAGAGCAGGTCTCTAGATGTTTCCACACAGGAGGATCCCACTTGTCGCCCTTCTTAGCCGGAAGGTCCGAGGCGTAGAAGTGAGAAGAAACCAACCACAAACCAGGGGAGCGAACAAACTTAACCCCAGTCTTAGCGTTGATTCCATCAACACCGCCACGCGGACCCCAGAGAGCGCTCCACCCCTTAGACGACAAGGACGGAGGCCCGATGTCCCTAAACGCAATCGGATGACCCCGACCCGGAGAAAGCGCCCCACCACAGGACCCGTCTTCATGAACAAACTCTCCAGCATAAAAAATCATCTCACTCAAGCACGGCATAACCACTCCTCTTCCATCTCCCGCAAGAGAGGACTCTTTGAAATCGGGTAACCAAAGGACTCCTCGAACTCGATACGGAAGCGGCGAGAGGAAGCGTGAAGACGCTCCTCCTTCAGAAGCTTCAGTGAGGCTGACTTGAAGACAGGAGACCCAAGAAGCTCCTTGTTCACCTCTCCAAGCTCATGAGCTTTCTTCGCCCAGCGCCTGAAGTCATCCATCCACCCCCTGTTCCCTGCCCTGAGGGCCAGCCAGGAAGAAACCAGAAGAGGCCCCCTCTTAGTCCCCTTCTCGATAGAAGAAGCGAAGGTCCGCGCAGCAAACCACCTCCAGTTCACAGGAGGAAGCTCGTCAAGAGAGCACGCTCCCTCAGAAGGCTGGAAGCTGAAGAGCATAAGAAGCGTGTCACTCATCCTCTCCCCCTAAACCAGCCCTTACCTGGCTCCCAAGTGCAGTGAGCAGTCCCTACAGGGCCGTTCCTCTGTGCTCTGACTATGATCTCAGCGTCAGAGGCAGGCTCATGGTCTTGAGAGTAGACGGCATGCCTGTAAACAAACAAGACAGCGTCAGCATCCTGCTCAATCTGCCCTGAGTCACGAAGGTCAGAGAGGATAGGCCTCTTGTTCTCTCTGTACTCGCAGCTTCTGTTGAGCTGAGCGAGAACGAAGATAGGAATATCAAGCTCCATGGCTAGTCTCTTGAAGGCAGAGCTAGCCTCAGCTACCTGCCTCTCTCGACTACTAGCCTCTGGGAGCTTCAAGAGCTGAAGGTAGTCCACCGCAGCAGCGCAGATGTTCCGCTTCTTCTTCTGGAGCCTGATAGACATCAAAGCCCCACCTAGAGTCTTAGGCTTGTCATCAAAGTAGACAGGAACTCCCTCCCATCTCTTGAGCACCTTCTGCTTCGCTCTCTCTAAGTCTTCTACGCTTAGACCCAGGCTTGCTTCAGAGGTAGCAATCCTCTCCCCAATCTGTGCCTCGTTCATCTCAGCACTGATAGCGAGAGTAGAAGCCTCATTAGCTCTAGCTATGTTCGCTAAGAGAGTGAACATCAGCTGAGACTTACCCATCTTGGGCCTGCCTCCTACGATGATCATCTGACCTGGCCTGATTCTAAGGATGTCATCAAGAGCTGGAATATCAGTCACAACGAGTGTGCTGCTCTTCAGGCCCATCCTCTGAGCCTGTAGGTCCTCCAGGTAGTCTTTAGTGATGTCATGCGCTGTACGGGGCTCTGAGCGGCCCTCAGGCGTCCATGACGCTGCATTCGTGATAGCAGTGCTGACTCTCAGTATCTCAGAGAAGGATGAGCCTCCTTCTTCGTGGTCAAGGATGCGCTTCGCTGTATCAATGATGTACTGACGCCTAGCTGCTTCGACGATAGTGCTGACGTAGTGCTCTACGTTCCCTCTTACTGCAGGGACTCTCTCTACCTCGTCTACGACTCTGGTGAACTCAGTCCAATCAGCGAATGGCTTCCCCTCGCCTATCTTGTCGTTGAACCTATCGCAGATAGTCGCCCTGTCTGGGCCTATCCCTCTCCCTCTGTCTTCTACGAAGGCAGTCCACAAGAGTCTGTAGAGGGGAAAGGTGAAATGGTCTCTCTTCAGACCCACTGAGGCTGCTTCGTCTACAGCTACTGGGTCTCTGAGGCAAAGAGCTAAGACAGCCTTCTCTGAATGGAAAGCCATTACGTCCCCCTTTCCATCAAAGAGCACTTAGGAGGGCCTTCCCCCCAAGGGGTGAAGACAACGACGCAAGCTCCAGTAGGGCATGGCCCTGTCCTGCCATCACTGCACTTAAAGTGAAGCCTCCCTGTGATGAACCTCACCTCAGAAGCCTTCCACACCCACTCCTTCCACCACTTCGTGTCTGTGTTCGCAGGAAGGAGGCAGACAACAACAAGGTTGTGCTCCTTGCTCTGCTCGTAGGCTCTCTGAACGAACTTACCCACGCCTCTCCCCCAAGGAGGATTCATCCAGACAGAGTAAGCATGAGGAAGATCTGAAACCCAATCCCACTCAACAGTAAGACAATCCTCCTCCTTCGTTACAAAGGCCTCGCACATCGCATTGTCTTCTGTCGCACAGGCGTCACAAGTGAAGACGAACTCCCTGTCTAGCCTCTCAAAGAAAGCCTCAGGAGTTCTCCACTCTGTACTCGAACTAGGAGGGTGATACGCAGTGCCCATTACCTAGCCTCCATCTCTTCATACAGAGTCACTACAGAGAGAGAGTCTTCTGGGAGAGGAACTCCGTAGTAAGTAGAGAACTTCTCTATCAAGGAAGGAGTCAAAGCCCCCTTACCCTTCAACCACCTACTCAGATTCTTCTCTGGCGCTCTGTCTGCTCTCTTAAGCCACCTCATAGAGTCAATAGAGACAACAACAGTCTCCCCACCCCTCTTCTCTGAATAAGTCTGACACTTAGACCACCAGTTAGTGAGGAACCTCTTGATGTCCTTCTTCCTCCTACTCGGTCTAGCAGCCTCCCAGAGGTGAGCCTTCCTAGACTCCACAAGAAGGTCTACAGAGGGGAATGCCTTCTGAGCCTTCTCCACCCACTCAGGCAAAGAAGACACGTCTCCTAAGCCAAGCTCCCAGACTGAAGAGAGATAACCAGCAATGAAATGAGGATCTGACGTATCCACTAGACAAACTCCTGCAAACACCCAAAAGGGCGAATCAACAACAACAGCCCTCAGAAGAAGAC
>Ga0209756_1003595_pt1 | contig 12461 bp, 29 predicted proteins | sample ETNvirenome_6_85_FD_184071 | JGI IMG/M metagenome (GOLD analysis project Ga0209756, IMG submission 184071) | Marine viral communities from the Pacific Ocean - ETNP_6_85 (SPAdes) (version 3) | ecosystem: Environmental > Aquatic > Marine > Oceanic | place: Pacific Ocean | collected 2013-06-19
TATGGTGGTCTATATAGCCACAAATCGCTAGTCTATACTCTTGAACCTTAAACTGATCCTTTAATATGTCTTTCTTATACTCTTTAAAAGCAAGCTTAAAAGGAACCTCTTTAGGCATAACCATATCTGGATCATCACTCTTTAATCCTTCCACATAAGCATTAGCTTGTCTCTTCTGATTGAGTTCAAATATTTGTAAGTTTTTCTTTTTACCTTGCTCATCCATAGCTTGAACAACCAAGACAGATTTAGTTTTTCTTTTAACTTTACAAATTTTAAACTTCATTAACCGCCTCCTTTATAGTTATCGTTGTTGGTGGGATAGGTATTACATATTTAGAATATCCCTCATAAAAATAAGTAACAGGAACTTTTAAGAAGTTAGCAAGATCTAATAATTTTTCTGAGCTAACTCCATTAGTTCCTTTTTCATATTTTTGTATTTGTTGGAACGTATAACCAATTCCTTCTCCAACCTTTGATTGTGTTAAGCCTAAAGATAATCTTCTAAACTTAAGCTTCTTTCCCAAGTGTTCATTAAAGTTATTTTCCATTAAGCAACCTCCTTTAAATATTTTTTAGCTTTATTAAAAGTATTAAAACCTTTGACAAAATTATAACTAGAAAATAATTTTCCTCTTAAATCTTGTTTAAAAATTGTAACCTTCTCTTTGTACTTACCTTTAAATTTACGATTAGGTGTATCTACAATTATTTTATAATATCTACCAACACCTCCATATAAATAAATGTAACTTCCCGCATAATATTTTCTTTCTAAAAATTTAATCATTAAGCAGCCTCCTTTTTCTGTTATATTAATATTTCCTTATTATTTTCGCATTATACAAATCAGCATTTTCTTTAGCTTCCTTTTCTGCTTTCTTTTTTGAAACATCAAAAGCTCTTCCAAAGCTAACACCCTCATTACCTTCCCAACCGATTATATTTACATTGTAGGTTTTACCGCTCCAATGCTTTTCTATTATTACTTCATACATATTTTCTCCTTTTTTTTGTTTCCAGTTTTTGTTGCATTTTATAAAGTCTAGCATTTTCTCTTTCTGCAAACTTTCTAGCTTTTACAAAATCTTTATTAACTTTAGGTAGTTTTGGATTTTTAGATTCATTGGGATAATCTTGACGACCCCACCATTTAAGAGCTTGTAGTGGTGTCATACCACTATCATAACAAATATGATCTATTCCATTATCATATTTAGGTGTACCAAGAAGATTGCTAAAATACTTATTACATTCTTTACCTTTTAAATCTTCTCCATTTTTTCCAAATCCATACCAAATACTTTTTTTACCATAGGAAGTTTTAACTCTTAATAAATCTAACTCCCATAACCATTGATCTATATGAGGTATTTGTTTTTTCTTATTCATTACGCAGCCTCCTTTTTTTTTATTTATTTTTTTTTTCATAACTAGGAGTGTATAGCATAGTTATTGCCAATATGTCAATATAGTAAATTAATGTGATATTACATTGCCAATTAGACAACTTTCAGTAGGCGTAAGGGGGGGTATGCTTCAGTTAAGAAGCTTTGACTTGAATGATATAACCTTAATTAAACTTGGTTATATATACTTTGTTCATCCTTCAACTGTAATATATCTATTAAAGTTGAATGGCTTTGTTTAGAGAGAGCAGCGATGCTAGGATTAACAGTTTCACTTTTTAGCTGTTTTGTTATCTTTGCGTTCAACTTTTTTCTCTCCTTTTCCTTTACCTGGATCTTTGTTTCCAAGTGCTGGTAGTGTGTTATCATTTACAACCTCCTTTATGGTGCTGTGTTGGTATCTAATACTATCATTAGACACCTTTATTTCCGCAGCTGTGCTTGGCACTACCTTCTTGGCAGCTACGTCTAAGGAACCAAAAGTTTCTCTAGCTGTAAAGCTACACTCTCCGTTCCAAATTTTTAAAAAACTTTTACTCATGGAAGTTCATACATCCATTGATTAGTTTCTTTTAAATCTTTATTTTTTTTTAATAATTTTTCGTATTTAATTTTTAATTTTTTATGCTCTTCAGCTAAATTTTGGTAAGATAAGATTGCTTCTATTAAATATCTTGAAAAGTCTATTGATTCTTCTAAAGCATCATTAAGCCATTTTTTACAATCGATAGGATTTTTTAACATAACTTGCCGCATTGTCAACCCGAACTTATCCATCCCTTCCTTGTCTCGATCTACAATTTTACTAATTAAAGTATTTGTATTGGGATCGGGAGATAAAGTTATCGGTTGATTTGGATACTTCGATGTTTCCCGTTCAGTTTTTTTATCCATTTTCTATCTTCTAGTTGTTGTAATATTGCTCCAATGCCAGACTTTGATTTCAAACCCACCGCTACCTTCATTTCTTCGTAAGAAGGTGCGATAGGTTTTTTCTTCATATATGATTTAATATAATTAAATAATTTTAATTGTTTATTCGTTAAACCATACTTCATGTTTCCCCTTTAGAATTGATCCATAAAACCATCATTACCTTGCTGCGGTGCAGCTTCAATAGTGCCAGTTTTCTTGATCGTTATTTTAAGAGACTTATCATCCTGGATATACCCAGAAGCCTCACACCAGTTACCATGCACAGTAAAATTCTTTTTAAAAAAGTCTCCTTTTTTATTTTTCTTTTCACTATTCACCAAAACAAAGTCGGGTCTGTTTTTAGTTTCTGGTTTACTAGGATCCTTATCTGCGTTCCTTTTCAGTTGAAAAGTACATACCCAATTAGGATCTTTAGGTTTGTTTTTGTAGTCAGCCATATTATTTTTTTCCTCCATTATTTAATTGCTGCTTTTTATTCTCAAAAGCTGTCATTATTTCTTTAGCCTTTGAAGAATCTTGTTTAGCAAGCTGTAAGATAAAATCTTTATTATCTCTCTTCAGTTGCTCTAAATTTGCTTGATGTGATGCGTTGTTAATTCTTTCTAAAATTAACTCTGAATGATCTAATTTAATTCCTTTTTTTTCATTTCTTTGTTTAGGGGGTAGCTCGGATTGGGAATATAAATCTCCATGAATACCAAGAGCTTTTAATATTGCTCTATCAGCAGCTCTTTTCTCACACACAGCGATTGGGTATGGAAATTCATTATTTAATGGAGAGACTTCTCCCAAACTTGTAAATTTATTTCCTTGATATTTTGCTACAGCTTTAACAACTGCGGTTCCTTTAGTTAAATCGCAATATTCTAATTTTATATCTGTTTCAATTCCATATTCATTTGCCAAGCGTTCTACCTCTTTATGTTTAATAGCAAATTTCCCTTTATCAAATTCATAGATTCCACCATTGGTTCTTAATTTTAATAAATGCTTTTCTAAAGTTTGTGGAAAATTAACTACTTTACCCATAATATCTTTCTGACAACCAAGGCTTAGTATAAAGCTGCTGCAATTCACTAAGCACCTGGTTATCTTTATTAGTTGAAATACCTATTCCAAGGGAGGCGATAACAATTAGCAAGAAAGTAATGATTGCTATCTTAAAAAAAGACTTAACCTTTTTTTTGTTTTCAACTAATTCTGTAAGCTTTTTATTTTTTAAATAAAATATTTGTTGATGATTAATAGGCTTTGGATTTTTCATAAATTCATCATCAATTCTGTAAACTCGATTGCTATTATTAAAGCTAATTCAAAAGCTAGTATGCTATGATAGATATGCCAAACAACACCTTTTGATTTTATAGTAATTCTTTTTTTCATAATTCACCCCATAATCTCATAGCTTTTAATTTATGATCTCCCATTCCATTCCAAAAGAAATGATCGAAGTTAGATAAAATATCTTCAACCCAAGTAGTTTTTCCAGCGTGTTTCTCCATAATCTTTTCTCTGTTAGAACAGATTTGGCTCATCTTAACTAAATATCTTTCTAAGTTTTTTGGTTTTAATTGAACGCAGTTTTCAGGTGTGTAAATATGATAACCTTCTTCTGTTACCACAACTAAGTGAGGTTTCTTACGAGTAGCTAAATAATAAAAAGCGACTTGGAGTAGGTGATTAAACCAACCTTTATATTTTTCAATTTTTTCATCTTTAGCATCAGCAATCTTTTTTAAAGAAAAAGTATAACTACCATCTCTCTTAGCTCTATTTTTAGATTTATATTTTGTCTTTAATTCTATGAAGTTGTGTTCATTTTCAAAATCCACTCTACCAATCATGGGAAGTTGGCAATCTGGTAAGTCTAAAGCAACAGATCGTTCACACTCAATGGGGTTTTTTAAACCAATTTCTTTAATAGCATCCTGACAATTCTTCCAAGTTAAAGCAAAGCCAAGTTTATTTTCTTCGTGTTGTCTTTTATCTTTATCATCAACGGGGATATATTTATTAAATTGATCTATAGCTGCATCAAATATTTTTTTCTCTTGTGGAATTTCTTTTTTAACTAAACCATTGGGTCTTTCGTATTGCCATAAATAGTTTCCAAATTTCTTTTGACCCAATTCTCCAATCCAATTTCCACATTTCATTTGAGAATTAACGGGAAGTAATCTTCTTTCTTCTTGGGTGAGGTGTAAATATTTATAACCCCATTGGTCATCTTCTGTATTAGCTTGGGATGGTGAATGGTGGTTGAGTTTGTAAAGTTTAACCCACTCTGGAAGGGGTTTAATAGATTGAATCCAATCAGTTAGATCTTTATCTACAATATTTTCTTCTAATGCCATAAATCAAATCAATGAAACAATTAGTAAACATTTAGGAATTTATTGCAAACGAAATAAGCACATTGTCAACATAATTGACAATAATACATATTTAAGTTGTATGAATTATTTATTCTGGATCGTATTTAACTTTAACAGGCACAGCGACATCAAAATCGTATGGATTTAATTTAATTAAATTATTAATAGGTTTTTTATTAAAACTATTGACAACACTTAAAGTTCCATCTCCATTAGGCTGCAACATAGCAATCGTTGGTTTAAATTTTTTGCTTTCTAAATAACAAATTTTACCCACAGCATTTTTTGAAAATTTTTTAATTGTTGGAATATTAAACAACCAAATCTCTCCATCACTTGGAGTTCCTCTAGCTTCCATAAGCACAGCTTTTATATTCTTATGGTTGCATTCATAAAAAATGGGTATTTGGTATTGATCTTCTCTACCGAGCTTTGTTATAGTTCCATCCCAATAACATTTATATTTTAACAAAACCTCTGATTTACCACCTTCAATAATATCAACAGGATGGCACTCTAAAACTTTTGCAATCTCAACGGCATTATCCCAAGCTACTTCTCTTGAATTTTTTACCCATCGATTGACAGTTGTTTTATCTCTTCCAAGTTGTTTTGCTAATTCTACTTGGCTCATATCTTTATCCTTTAACAGCTTAGATAAATTCGCCATAGTTTTCTCTTGGTGTTGGCTTTCTACTAATTGTAATTTTCTATTATTAATTGTCATATTGGCAATATATTCAATAGGCATATTAATTCAAGTTATTTCCAAATTAAATTTAAAGTTGTAAAAAACCTTTATTTATCAACCCTTATTCACAGCGGAATATGAATGTTCTTTTGACAAGTTGACAATAATCCATAGAACAATCCCTAATGACGCTTAAAGAATTTCAAAAAAAAAATAATTATTCCCACCAGCAATTAGCAGAATTTTTAGGAGTGAGTGCAGCCAGCACAGTTTTTAGGTGGACTAAAGGTACGAGGATGCCAGGCAAAGCCAACATGGATTTAATTAAAAAGAAAACTAAAGGCAAAGTTAAACCCGCTGACTTTTATGCTTAGGAAGAAAGCTAGAAAAAAATTAACAGGAACAATTCATGATTACAAATTTGTTAAAGTTAAGTGGTTTGACACTCTTGCTACTAATGAATGGATGTCAATCGGGAAAGCAACCCGACTTCAACCCGCTGTCTGTTATTCGTATGGTTTTAAGCTCAAACAAACAAGAGAAAAAATTACAATCTTTGCCGACTATTCCGAGGATGAGGATGGATTAGAAGTTGGAAACTTAAACACTATACCGGCATCCTGGGTGCAAGAAATAAAGGAAATTAAATTATGAAAATTTTGTGTGTGGTGCTTGCAGCATTTTATATTTGGTTGGTTTGGGATGATTTGGCTTTTTCAAAAGAATATAAGACATTTTGTAAATCCTACATGGTTTGGGTTAATCAATATCCTACAGCTCTTCATGCGGGTTGTTGTGAAATAAATCATCCTTCAAATGATCTTTTAAAGAAAGGTTATAAAGGAGAGCCACTTTTAATTTGTGATTGGAAAAAACATTATGCGGAGTATGGATTGTGATTGATTTTTTAGACAAAGAACTATTAAAAATTAATGAAGGTTTAGCCAGAGAAGATGCTGTAAAAAAAGAAACCGACAGCCTCATGATGAATAAAATTAAAAAATATGAGGATGAAATTTCTAGGTTAAAGGATGACCGCAGCAGATTAGCTGAGGAAAACTCTAATATCTTAACTATTAGTTCCGATCATAAAAGGATTAATGAAGATCTCCAGGTTAAGCTAACAGCTGCGGAAAAAAAAATCAAAGAGCAAGAGAAAATAATAAAAAATTACCAACAAAATTACATAAGGATAGATGGCAAGAGATAATTATTTTAATAAAGGTGATCCCTACAGCGAGTGGCAAAGAAGTTTAAATAATAAGCTTGGTTATATCGACATTGATGTATGTCAAATCTGTCTTAAATGTAAATTACCATTATTTTTAGCAGAGACTACTTTCGATGTGGGTCAAGTTTTTAAAGCTACCACAACAACAGAAGCTTTGGCTCGGTTAGCTGGTTTACCTAGTTTCTTAATATTTTATAAAGTTAATGATAAAAGGGAAGTTATAGCTTTTAGAATAAAGCAGCTCACTCCCACTAAAGATCAAAAGACAGTTATTTTAACTCCGGATGCTTGGGTGCAAGCTATGGAATTAATCCAGGATCGACACAATATAATTTGTACTAAAAGGGATGCAGCTTGAAGGATTGGATCTTAGCTTTAATTGAACGCTACTCTAGCAAGGTTCATGTTTGGGCGTGGAATAAGCGATGGGGTAAGAGAGACTCTAAGAAATGGGTTAAAGGTTATGAAGAATGGAAGAAAGATCAATGAGCTTATACTTTGTTGGGGATCTTAATATTTTGGCGGACAAACGATTATCTATGGCTGATAAAATAGTTTACTTCTGTTTGGTTTCGTTCATGAATGTTAAGGATGGAAAGTGCTACCCCAGATTTGCCACCATTAAGACACGAACAGGCTTATCTATTGCTACAATTCAAAGGAGCGTTTCACACCTTGCCAAGCTACAGTTGATTAGTAAAAAACGATTACCTTCTACTAATCTTTATCTATTAACGAGACAGAAGATATTACAAGAAACTATTAAGAAGAGAGTGATAACTCTCTCTGAGGGGAGGGATATATCACAGAGAGGTTTATTTAAAGAACCATCTTATCTTAACCATAGAACTAGAAATAAGTATAATGTTAATAAGTTCTATAATAGGAAATTCTCGAATAGGGGGGTTGCAAATCATACTCCTAAAACATTTGTCTATAAAGGGGAAACATACAAGAATATTGGTGAAGAGGGTCATTTTATGGAATTTTCAGGGAAAGATGGTAAAAGGATTAAGAAGCATAAGTTTAAAGATATAGTTATAGAGGAGAACCCCTCCCGAAAAAAGTTTGAAGCTGCTGCTGAAAAGGTAGTGGCTTGCGGTTAATTGCTCACAAAATAATTGAAGTCTTTGATGTAGCCGGCAGAGCTGAAAGAATGATGCCTGGATTAAATGCTATAAAACCTAAAACTCCTAAAATGTTTGATTTGCTTGAAATGACTTATAATCAAAAGGATGTGGGATTTTATAACAAAAAACCTTTAAAATTAAGAGCTAATGCTCATCAGATTGCCTGTTGGGAGCTTGCTATTGATTTACTTGGCAAGATTAACAAGCTTGAGGATCGTAGATTAATCTGGGCGAAAGCCTGTCGTTTTTCTTGGGTCGCCTTAGGTAAGAGGTTTGGAGTTCATCGTGTTACCATTAAGAGGCGATACATTGCAGCTATTATTAACCTAGAATTTAATCTTGAAAAATCTTTAGTAGACAAGATTGACAAGATAATCTATTAGGAAAGATAGGCTTAATATTTCTATGCCTGGACGACCCCTCCATAAGATACAATGTGAAAGTTTTACAAGAGGGAGTAATTATACCAAGCAATGTAGGTGCAAAGGATATTATCAAAAGACTTCTAAAAAATATCGTTGTAAATTTCATGCTGGGATGAGTACGGGTCCAAGAACGCTAGAAGGAAGATTAAAGTCTATCAAGAATTTAAAAAATTTTAAAAACAAAAGTGATGAAGAGATTATTGAATGGTTAAGTCAGAAACGCTATGTGAAAGATTAGTGGAACGCCTTGAATTAGGCGAACCGCTGAGTGTAATAGCTAAGGATAAAGAATTTCCAAATGTTTCAACCATATATAAATGGTGTAGAAAAGATAAGACGCTGCGTGAAAGAATAATGGAAGCTAGAAAGCAAGGAGTCTGGACGCTGCTTGACAAAATAGCTGAAGAGATGCAGATCCCTAAGACACCGCAAGAGACTCATTTTTTAAGAGAGAAGTGGGGTCATCTTCGTTGGCTCAGCTCTAAATTACTTTCTGACACTTTTGGAGATAAACAAAAAGTAGAACAGAAAATTGATAATCATTTAATTATATCATGGGGAACGCCAAATGATGAAAAAAATATTAAAACGATTGAGAGCGTTGTGGATCCGTTGCCAGGTTCTAATGTTAAAGCAATACCTGGAACAGGCTCAACTGATACGCAAAGCACAGAAGAAAGCAACAAAGCCTAAAAGCTTTAAAATAGTGAAAAAAATAAGATTTAAGAACAAAGCGAGAACACCAAGAAATTGACATAAAAACATATTAGTTGACAAATTGGCAACATTAACTTAATTCTTTCAGTTAAGGAGGTTTTTATGGAAATAAAAACAAACGAAGAGAGAAAGATAACTAAACCAATTCAAAAAAAATGCGTTGATTTAGTTAAGGAGAAATATCAAGAGAATTTAAAAAAGTATGAGCAAGCAAAAAATTTTCTTGATATAGATAAGTCTGAAAGAAATAAGTTTGAAGAATTTTTATCAGACACATTTGAGGATCTTAATCAATACGAAGACTTTTTTGATTATGTAAATCAATCGGGTCTTTGCTTTGATAGAGTTGAAGCTGGAACCTTTGAAGATCAAAGAGCTGGCTATTGGAGATGGCAGCTTTCTTGGGGTGGACCCTCTGAGGAGTTCAGATTGTTTGATAATGGCGATCTTGAATATTGGTATCTTGACTGGTTTGATGGTGCTTGCGTTAAAGTTACAGACGAAATCTTTGAAAATATAATGGCAAATTTCAAGGAGCTGTCTGGGGATGCTTGCCAATGAGTAAATATAATAATTGTTTTGTTTCTGTTTTAGATATTAAATTTTATTTATTAGATGAAGATGGAAACGAGATAGAGAATAAAGATGGCACTACTAAAGAATTTAAACTGAAAGATAGTGTCAGATTTAAACCTTTAGAATATCTTTGTGAGAGTTTAGACACAAATGCAGTTGAGGAGGTGTCTCAACGATCCAAATAAAAAGATAATTAAAAAGAATATAACCTCCAGCGACTAATATCGCTGGGGGTTTTTTATTACCTACAATCTAAGTCATCTACCTGGTTGGCTTGGTTTGTTCGTATCGTTATGGCAAAGCCACACCCTCGCACACGCATTATGGAGTTCGGATCTATGGTTGGTCTCTGTCTTGGTCTCTGTTTAATTGAATAAGCTAATGATTATGCGGGTTGTCTATAGGTTATGTACCTACGACCCTAGCTTCTGCACAGAAAAAGGTAGATTTTGAAAGAACAAAAGGGGGGTACACCCGAAAAACCACCCGCATTTTTTAAGAATATATATATCGGGAGTTTAAGACACAGACACACACGAAGGCTTTACAATGAATTTAAAAGATAAATACACAGACAATTTAATAACCGCCATGGTTTTTCACGCAGAAGATACGGGGGGGTTAATTATTCACTTAAACGGATTTGAAAGCCAAGATCATGCTAATAGATTTTGTAAAAGACTTATGAAGAATAGTGGCATTGAGTATAAGTCAATCAAAGAGTTATTTGATTTACCAACCATTCACTAATAAGGAGGGAAACATGATGTTAGGAATAATAGACAAAATAGAACACTACTGGAGAAATCACAAAACAGTTGTGATTGCTGTAGCTGTTATTATTGTTGTATTAGCAATATTGTAATGTCTAAATATCTAAAAGTAATTCCTTTAAGTTTAAAAGAGGCAAATAACTTTATAGATAAATATCATAGACATAACAAAAGGTGTGCGGGTCATAAATTTAGCATTGGAGCTGAATATCAAGGAAAACTTGTCGGTGTTGCTATTGTTGGCAGACCAGTTGCTAGAAAATTAGATAATAAATTAACTTTAGAAATAAATAGGAATTGTGTTTTAGATGATGCTCCTAAAGGAACTTGTAGTTTTTTATATGCTAAAGCTATAAAAATTTGGCAAAGTATGGGTGGTAAAAAAATAATTACTTATACTTTAGAAACTGAAAGTGGCAGTAGTTTAAAAGCAGTAAAATTTAATAAAGAAACAACAGTACAAACATTTAAAAAAAATACTGGTTGGATAACTAGAGCTAATAGAGTTTGGCAAGAAGTACAAGCAACACCCAGAATTAGATGGGGAAAAGAATTATAAAAGAATGAAAGTACAAATACCCTATACGCCAAGACCGCTACAAGGAAAATTACATGAAAGCTTGGATCAATATAGGTTTGCTGTACTAAGTTGTCATAGAAGATTTGGGAAAAGTGTAGCTATTATAAATCATTTAATTAGAGCTGCACTTACCCATAAATTAAAAAATCCTAGGTTCGCTTATATTGCACCGACTTATAAGCAAGCTAAAAGTATAGCTTGGGATTATATGAAAATGTTTGCGGGTGGAATACCTGGAGTTAGGTTTCATGAAACAGAACTAAGATGCGATATGCCGAATGGCAGCCGTATCACCTTGTTATCCTCTGAACAGCCAGATTCACTAAGGGGTTTATTCCTTGATGGAGTTTGTATAGACGAGGTAGCTCAAATAGATCCGAGATTATGGAATGAAATAATAAGACCAGCACTTTCCGATAGGAAGGGGTTTTGTTATTTCATAGGTACTCCTATGGGTATGAGTAATATTTTTTATGATTTATACCAGCACGCTTTATCAGATGATAAGTGGTTAGCTTACACGGCTAAAGCCAGCGAGACTAAAATTATCGACCAGGAAGAGCTAGACGCGGCAAAAGCTCAAATGGGAGAGGCAAAGTATAAACAAGAATTTGAGTGCGATTGGATTGCAAATATCGAAGGATCGGTATATGGAGATATTATTAAATCCATTGAGGAAAAAAAACAATTAACGAGACTTGCTTATGACCCAAGCTTATTAGTTCATACCGCTTGGGATTTAGGTGTCGATGATAGTACGGCAATCGTTTTTTTTCAGCAAATTGGAAACCAGATTTTGGTTATAGATTTTTATGAAAATAACCGAGAAGGGTTGCCGCATTATATCCAGGTGGTGAAAGATAAGGATTATGTTTATGGAGATCATTTTGCACCCCACGATATTGAGGTTACAGAATTTTCCACAGGTAAGACCAGACGAGAGGTAGCTTACCAATTAGGAATAAGGTTTAAGATTTTACCTAAAATAAATTTAGAGGATGGTATCCACAATTTAAAAATGGTTTTACCTAAGTGTTGGTTCGATATAGAAAACACAAAACCATTAATAGATTCTTTAAGACATCATCATCGAAAATATAACGAGAAGATGAAAATGTTTAGTAACAAACCTATTAAAGATTGGAGTTCTCATGCTTGCGATGCTATGAGATATTTAGCTTTAGGAATTACTGAATTACCAAGAAACAAAATGGCAGCTCAAAAATTAGCTGTCAACGATTATACAATACACGGAGAATAATTATGGGATTTTTAAAACCAACAATACCAGCAATGCCGCCTATTCCACCAGTACAACCAGCAGCAGAACCACCTAAGTATGATGATGCGGATAGGGAAGCGGAAGCAAAAGCTAAGAGAGCAAAACTTAGAGCTGGAAGAACAGGTAGAGCATCCACTATTCTAACCACAGCTAAAGGGTTAGATGATGATGAATATTCAACAAAGAAAACTTTATTAGGAGGATAATATGGGAGGAGCAGCACCAAAAATTTTTAGACCAAAACCACCTACACCGCCAGCACCCGTTTATACGCCAGCTCCAACTAAAGCTGAGGTATCACAAGCGACATCAACAGACGCTATGGGATTAGCA
>Ga0209756_1003599_pt1 | contig 12457 bp, 8 predicted proteins | sample ETNvirenome_6_85_FD_184071 | JGI IMG/M metagenome (GOLD analysis project Ga0209756, IMG submission 184071) | Marine viral communities from the Pacific Ocean - ETNP_6_85 (SPAdes) (version 3) | ecosystem: Environmental > Aquatic > Marine > Oceanic | place: Pacific Ocean | collected 2013-06-19
CCGACATTGTTGAGTCCTTGACAATCGAAGTTCTCTCCAAAGTGATCAAAGGAAGTTTTAATACGCCATTTTTGTCTCTCAAGTTTTTATCATTTTTAATCTGAAATGCTCTTTCTGCTGAAACCCAAATAACTGGGACTTTATTCCAACCTTTTTGGGTTGTCGAGAATATATTCAAATGTTCATCGATCCATTGGTGAAATGCTCTATCTATTGTCTCAAGCGTTGATGGCATGATGATTTCATTGCGTGCACGACCGAGAGCTTTATCGTAAATGTTGGGATCTTTGGATTCAATCTGTCTAGGGTCTCGGCCAAATCTCGTCGCATCGGTATCAAATGGATATCCATCCTCATCTAAACCTCCAGTGCCGCCTAAAGTCGGAGATGTGCCTACGCTAGATAGGTTTTCGTATGGATCGTCACTAGGTGGCATCAAATAATCCCTCTCTTGCTCTTATGCATTTAGCTGAAATCTCGTGCTTGTGGTCAACCTGTCCAAACAGCTGTTTTGGCTCAGCCAAAGTAACTATCTCATAGTATATATCGCCATATAAAACGAAATCGCCTTCTCGTACAAATAAATCTTGATCCTCTGTCAATCTTCTTTTATGAAAGTGTATGACGATAGAAGCTTCTTTGTCTAAACCAATATTTGATGTAAATTTTGTTTGGATGCCTTCATATTCAACCAAAGCATATACGCGGACCGGTGGTAAAAAAGTTTTTTGTATGGCTTCGCCGTATAATGAATGATAATTGGTAAATTCTGGGTCGATCGGATAATACAGCACCTGCTGTCCAATCACCCTCTCAATTAACTCATCATTGACTTGCTTTACAAGGTTGCGCTCCTTCTCTCCCAAGAATAGCGGAGAGGGCGGCGCGTCTGGCTGCTTCCATTTGTCGTCATCACCCATTCATTTATCCTACAAAAATTCCAAGCGGAACATTAGCCATAATTTTATTTGTCGCATCAACCAATTCTTGATCCTGCTTAATGAGGTCGTTATATTCCATCTCAGACAACATCGTTTTAAGTTCTTCTCGCAACTTGTCTTGTTCAGATTGCCCCTGAGTAATAAGATCTGAACCATTCAAGGTTACGGATTCCCCAGGTATTGGAATTGTGCTAAATTTACTTCTAACTTGTCCAAGCATCTCCTTCGTTAGTGCAAGGGCGAATCGCCTAATCCACTGCTTACCAATTGAATTGATATTTTTATATGGTACGTTGGCGAACGGCAGGGTATTCATATTATTGATACCATCAACCCCCTCAGTATAGTCGCTAGCATCTTCCCACACATCCGTAGGAATAGAAAAATTAAACCAAAAATAATCTGGGGCGTGGCTGCTGGGAATTGGGAATATTCTTAGCTTATTTCCGCCCTTTATTTCATAAGAATAGTGCGATGTTCTTGTATATATGCTATCTTCATAGGCCATGGCTTGCATTTTGTTTTGCCACGTTGGTATTAACTCAAATGTCGCATCATCTGCAAACTGCCCATAAGTAGAATAATTTCCAACAACGCCAATTCCGCCATAATAGCCATAAAATCGCCACATTGCTCTCGGTGTTTTGTAATATACTTTCCTAACAACGATCTTCTTAAGCAGGCTGGCGCCGGCTGCGGCGTCTGGGTGCACCTTTAGCTTTCCTTTGAAAAGAACGGCATCTCCCGTAGCTGCATCGGAATTATTCGAAGCAGCATCTACTACAATTTGTTGTAAATCGTAGTCTTGTTGGTTTTTAACTGTTTTGAACGATGCAGAGTATTCAGGTATTGAGCCGCCGACGCTAGCTTCCGCGCCGATAGCCTCAGTCACTCTTCTGGCATACTGAAATTCGAATCTGGGATATTTAAGGGCAACGTGTGTTCCGGTCAGCGCTGTTTTTAGGGGACCAGCTTTTAAATTTCCGCCATGATCGAACGTGCCAGTGGTATTTCCGAGTGCATCTGACAAAACATTTTTTGCTTGATGCAAATTAACTAGATATGAATATTCTAGCGTAGCTTCCTGATAAGCCGCATAAACATTATCTGTTTTTAATTCGATATCTAAGACATCCCCGCCTAACTTTCTATAAGTATAGGCGACCTGCATCGAGGCGCCTGCAAGAAAGTCGGCGTCGTCGCCATAAACGTTAAAAGGTAAAGATGCTGAAATTTCGCCCGTCGTACCAGTTGCAGGCAATATTACCTTGCTCATCTGGCTGACGGGCTGTAAAGTAGGTTGAGACATACATATGGTCCTCCGCTACTATAATTAGTTTGCTACATCAGTTGTAGAAGTTGTTTTTTATTCTTGTCGCGACTCAGCTGTCGGAATCAGCTTTTTTTTGCCTTCTTTGGGGCAGGCTTCTTACGAGAACGAGTTTTTTTAACCAAATTGCGTGCGCGGTCTAGAGGCGATTCCTCGACCTCTTTGACCTCAACCGCTGGAGATGGTGCTGGTTCCGGTTCGGGCTCCGCTACGACCTCTACAACAGGTTCTGGGGCAGGTTCTGGGGCTACCACGACTTGCTCGATTACTGGCTCTGGCTTAACCGGCGTAGCTTCTTCGCGGCCGCGGATCCCGTATTTTCGTGAATATTTGTTTACTAATTTTCGGCTTGTTAAAGCTCTTCTTTTTCTACCCATGATAACCTCCTGTGTTATATAATAAATAGTTCTTAAATTACAAAAAACCCCCTTCCAATCGGTTGGGGGTTTTAAATATATACTAAATTTAAATATTAGTCGTCAGCGGTTGTTCCAGCAGCACCAACAAGATGCACAGTGCTGACTTGCGTGGCGATATGTCCGCTGAGATGCCAGTTGGTACCATCACACATAATATGCAAGTGAAGCCCTTCTGCCGATTGAGCAACAGAACCATCAACAGTTATCGATGATATGCCGTTAAATGCATCTACAGTACTATTAGCTGCCAATGTAATAATGCCGCCATAAATATCAGCACCATCTTCGGCAGTCTGAAGGATAAAGTCAGCATCATCATCAGAAGCAACCGTAAAGCAAAAATCATAAAATACGCCTGCACTAGTGCTAGTTGCAGGAAGACTATATGTAAGATTATTGTCCACAGTTGACATATCAACCGTAAAAAGCGTACCGGATTCGCCAGCAGTAAGTGTCCTTGATGCCGCAGAAGCGTTAGTAACAGCCTCAACTAGTCTCTTCTGACCTTTGAAAGTTGTCCCAGCCCCCCAATCAATATCTCTCTTTAAATTCTCTAGTAATGCCTCGACTCTCGCGAGGCCAATTCTTTTTGTTCCCATAGTTAAAAACCCTCCTTTTATAATCATGTCCCTGCATTGGTTTATTTCAGCAATACCAGGGGGCAGTTCTAAGTCTACCCGATAACTTTGGTTTGAACTTTCGTTCACCTATAAGTAGTTTATTAAAAAAGAAAGCCTCCACCATTCGGTGGAGGCTTTGCAATTATTTGATTACTCAGTTATTGGTTAGCTAGTTGCGCCAGCCTCACCGCTGAGTCCGCGTACAACTACTAGACCATACATATCAGACCGAACCATCTGCTTAGCGTAGCGGGTCATGACTCCCTTGCGGGGCACGAAGTCCTCTACACCGAAGATAGTAGGTGTGACCTGTAGCGGCACATAGGGTGCGTATACATAGCCGCTTTCAAGGAAGCTTCCACCCATACGTCCGACGAGAACTAGGTTCCGTGGGAAGTAAGGATCGACGTAAACGTCCCACTTCTTAGAAAGGCTACCAGCCTTAACAGCACCGATGGTACCTCTATCAGAGTCGGCAGTAACGCTAGCTCGGAATCCACTAGTGAACTCAAGGATGTTAGCAACTTCGGGTGATGTCACGACGAAGTTTGCTCCACCTCTCAAGGTCTTGCGGTGAATTCTAGCTGACACGTCATTGATCGTCTCTGCGAGAGTCTCATACCACTCGGAAACCGTACCGGTGAAGTCAGGGGCAGCAGAGCTAGCACCAATTTCAGCACCAGTTTCGCGGTTAACGAATAGACCAGGGGAGCGTGACCAGTAAAGTGTACCGGCTGTACCACCTCGGACTAGATCGTTAAGAATTTCGCGATCGATTTCAAGAGCGATCTGCTCAGAAAGAATCTGAGTAAGCTCGACCTCGGCGTCTAGGTTGTGATAAGCATTAAGATCTTGTCCCAACTCAGGTGTCCACTTAGCTTTGAGCTTCTTGGTCTGAGCGGTAACAGCGATGCTGTCAACCTTAATGTCGATCTCAGGAATCTGAGCTTCATGCTCTAGAGCCCACTCGGTTGCACCGACGACGGAACCAATGGCTCCACCAGCCTGGAATTTATCAACCAGTGGGAATTTGAGCGTAAGAGAAGCTGAAGCCTGAGAGGTAGCAGCTCCGGAACTGTGCAGGATGAACTGTCCTTTGGTACCAACAAGCGTCATTAGAATGTGCGTGTTGGGGGCTGCAGGGTCAGGTCGAGTCAGACGACGAATCAAGCGCACCGTATTATCGGTAGGGAATGCTGCAACTAGTCCGTTAGCGTGCTCGGCGCCAGATCCGTCCTGTCCAGATGCTGAGAATGCTGTAAGATTATCAAAATCAGCATAATCAAAAGATGAACCAGTAACAGGAATTGACATTACCAATGCACTAAGGGTAGCAGAACCAGAAGCAATACCAGAAGCAAGATCTAATAGATCAGGATCGTAGTTTAGAACCTTCTTCTGTCCTTCGACTAGACCTTCGTCTAAGGCAATACCACCGGTTGCATAAGTAATATCAGCTAGACCGATACCACCTGAGTGAGATCCGGTTGGTGAAGCATAAATTCCACCGAATGTGTAAGGACCACCACTGTCCTGTCCACGGTTTGCCTCGGATGTACCCATACCGTTTCTACGACCGGATAGGGTAACACCACCTGTGATTTCTGAACCGACGACACCACCACCATAGATGGATGTGTCTGCCTGCTGATCGAAACGACTAGTGGCTGTGCCAGTACCAAGGTTGGGACTGTACTTGAAGTCTAGGAAGAAGATCAGACCAGAGGGTAAACTCATGGGCTGAACGCTAACTAGATCATTAGCGAGGAGTCCTCCGAAAACGCGACGGACGATAGGGAAAGCAACGGAAGCGAAACCTTCAACATCACCGGCGGCCATCTGAGAAGACTCACGAAGTAGCTCTTTAGCCTGATTTTCAAGCAATCGAGCCATAGATTGACGAGAGTTGTCACGTTCGATACCCTCAAGAAGTCCAGTACGTTCCCACTTTTCAAGTAGAGCGTGACCTTCTTTCTTAAGATCTCTGTTGACAATGCCCTCGGTTAATTTTTCGAGAATTGACATAATATTTTTGTCTCCTTTGTGATTTATATTATTTTTTATTGATTCCTGCAAGCAATTGCATTCTTTCTAAGAAAGGGTTGCGTTGCTCGCTACTAGACCTACGCCTAGCATGTAGAGATGAAGGACGGGAAACGGCTTCGCTCAATGATTTTGGACCGGTAGGCTTGCTACGAGTTCCCACTGTGCTTTGAAGGGTTTCATAAATGACCTTCGCTTCTTCTACGGAACCGACTTTAGAAATAGCTTCGACAATTTTGGTTTTTTGTCGCTCATTCAAGGAGACACTACTCAAAACACGGTTCGTGTAAAGTAATTTAGCGTTAATTACGCCAAGCTCTTCAGCTTTACTCTTCATTTCGAAGATAATAGATCTTAATCTATCATTTTCTTTTTTAGATTCTTCGAGTTCTTGGGCTGCTTTATGCATAGCCTCATATTTTTCTTTATATTCGGTGCTCTGTCTTCTAGCTAGCTCAAGCTCTTCTGCAAAATCGATATCAGCAGTTGGTGTTGCTAGCCAGCCATTTTTAACGGGCTTGGTATCAACGACCAACTCTTCAACAATATCAGCGATATTGTCGATGTTGATTTCTTCTTCCTCTAAGCTGTCTTTTTCGTGACATTTGCCCGTAGTAGGGTCAAAATAGCCAGGACAGTCATCTTCCATACCGCCAGCATCTCGTTCGTTAATTCCTTCTTCGCTTAAAAGATTATAAATTAATTCTTCGTCTATCTCAATGCCCTCTTGTAGCTCTTCATCTTCAAATTCATGCATAAGCTCCTCTTCTGGCATTGGTTCGCCGGCTGGCAATTCAGCAGCCATTGTGCGAAGATCGTCGATACTGAACTCAACTGGTTCATCTTTTTCAGGGCAAGGGCAAAGATCATGTCCTTCCAGCGCTCCTTCTGGGATGTCGACATCCACGTCTGCTGCTGGTTCGGCAGCTAGGGGATCCATTGCCATCGGGTCGACAGCAAGGGGATCCTCCTCTTCTGGCTGTTCCAAAAGTGTTTCAACAGCCTTTTTCACTTCGGGCGCATATTTCTCAATAATTGCGGCTTCCGCATTTTTAATTGCGGCTTCTTTTAATGCGGTAGCATCGATAATAGCTTGTTCTAGCATTGAGGACATAGAAAGTCTCCTAATATAAAATTACACATCTGTAATTAGTATACAGAAAGTCTAAAATCCGGATTTTATTAGGTGTTGGTATCGTATTCGAATACAACAGTAATGTTGACCTCGTTAGCTGCAGCTGCAAACTGCGTCGAAAGAGCAATTACGTCTCCCGCGCTAAAGTGTGAGGATCCAGAAAATGCAACCGTCTCTGTGGTATGTGCGCTAGCGAGATCAACAACAGCTTGCTCGTTTGTACCTGTTGTTGAGGGTCTTTCTGTACCGTCAGTAGCCTTATACAACCTTATGATCGAGGGGTTTCCTGCTGCTGATTCGGTCCTTATCAGAATCTTGGCTATTCTACCATCAAAAGGCACAATAAATCTTTCACCCTGGCTAGCATCACCGGAGTTTTCTGTGGGATTCCGATCCATCGGGACAAAACGTTCGTCTGTCCCATTATAATCATAGTTAAAGTGGTCGTAATAAAGTATTTTACCTCTCAGCGATCCTGCGAACGTTGCGCTACCATTTGGATTCAAGACTGCGGCATCATTAATTTGCAATGAAGAACCTGTAATGCCGACAGCGCCAGAGATTGCGCCTGAGACGTGTATGCTGTTCTCAAAATATGCTTTGCCAACAATATTCGCATCACCAGAAGATGATAAAGTAGTTTGCCCTGCGATGCCTCCAGCCAAAGACAACTTTCCACCACCATTTATAAAAGCTTGCCCGTTTGATTGCAGGCGAATTCCCTTGGTGCCACCATCGTTTATGGCTATATTATTAAAATGACCATAAGATGCAGTCACACCAGCAGAAGCCGTCACTCCAGCAGCAGTTGAGACGGCGCCCGTGACATTTAATACACCCTCTAAAGTAGATGCGCCAACAATGTTAAGATCTCCAGAGCCAGAAATTTCTCCAGTGACGAAAATCGGCCAAGCAAAATTGGCTTTTGTTGCATCGCCATCAAGTTGCAAAACATTCGTGGTGTCCACGCGCAACATTATGTCCTTGTCCCCGTCTTCTTGTCTAATAAAGAAGTGTTCTGCTGAATTAAGATAAATTGCAGCTTTATCGGCGCCGTCATTTTCAAAAACGATCTCTCTAGAGTCGCCGTCTGCCTTCGCAATTCTTAAAACTTCAATTCCGGTATTTGCAAAATGTGCTCCTCCGGAAACACTTAGTAAGTTTTCTATATAAGTTTTACCAACGATGTTAACGTCACCAGAAGCTGATAAACAAGTTGTGTCGGCGGCGCCGCCCATTATTGCCAACATTCCGCTTCCAAGTAATTGGATACTCTTCGTACCACCTTGGTTCACTGCGATATTATTTACGAATGCATATGAAGAGCTAACACCAGCAGATGCTGTCAAGCCAGCAGCCGTTGTAACTGCGCCGGTGACATGCAATGTGCTCTCAAGTGTTGCCGCGCCAACGATATTAAGATCGCCAGATGCGGAGACCTCGCCGTCAACGACAACTCTACCTCCTACGGGGTCTAAAGTAATATCTCCATCAATAGCAAATGTAAGATCAGCAGCAGCAGCATCATCATCAACCGTTGTGATTGTGGTTGCGCCATGGGTGGTGGTTTGAATCTGGAAATAATCGCCAACATCGGCTGAGCTTTCAATCCTAAGATCGGTACCGCCATCTTCGCAGTCAATGACGATTCCGAAGTTGATATCGCCGCCTCCAGCTTCAAACCTTGCTGCTTGGGCGATTCCAGTGCCGTTTGTTCCGCCTTGTGCGTTGATAAGCGCGCCGAATACTAAGCTATCGCCGGCATCAGCAGCGTGCGTAAGCGTTGGGGTGACATGCAAGCCATACATGTAGTTGGCACCGTTGGTGGCTGTGGTATTATCCATGTCAACCTTGACACCATATATGGTGTTGTTTGACGTGCTATTGCCGGTCTTATCAAGATCTATACTTAGTCCGGTTACTGTCGTTGCATCAGTGTCTGAGTGATCCTTGTTTATCGCCACGTCTCCTACTGTCGTAAGCGTCGTTCCATCGAATCTCAGGTTAGCTTCGCCGTTTAGGGCATCGCTAGAACTAAATGTTGCAATCCTGTTATCCGCGCCGTTGGCAACTGCCGATACAGTACTACTGCCCCCTGCTAACAAATTAGTTGCAGTTCCAGCGGAATCTTTAAAATAAAGTTTTGTTGTTCCAGAATCATCAGCAACGTAAAGTCGTCCCTTATTAGATGCTGGATTTCCAGGCGCCGTCATTTCTGTAATTTCAAAATAACCAGTTGTAGCTAAAACTCCAGCACGCAAGTGCATATTGTGTGTTCCACCGTCATTAATTCCTAACTTGTTTAAATCTTGATATGAAGCGCTGATACCAGTAGAGGCTGTTACGCCAGCGGCAGTGCTAATTGCACCTGTAACGTTTAACACACCCTCCAATGTGGCGGCGCCAACAATATTAAGAACACCAGATCCTGAGATCTCATTAGTCACGGCCATCTTGCCACCAAAAAATGAGGTTCCATCGGCTTGCAAACGAATGCTGTTGGTGCCGCCATCATTAACACCTATATTATTAAAGTGTCCATAAGAGGCACTAACACCAGCAGACGCAGTGACGCCGGCTGCGGTTGTGATTGCGCCAGAGACGTGCATTGCGCTCTCAATAACAGCAGAGCTAGTTAAATTACCAGCAATTGCAAGATTTCCTTCACCACTTCCGCTGAGCCATGTAAATGCCCCAGCGTCTCCCATTCTAATTGGCATTGTTCACTTCCTTTATTTATTCAACCTCTTCGGTAACGAATCTGAACTTCTTGCCGGTTCTCTTATTGATCAAGAAGAGGTCATCCTCGCCCTCCTGAATTGTATAAGATCCCCAAGTGCCATCAACTTCGTTTCCGCCGCCTCTGGACTCATTTGAAAGGTGTAAGTCTCCAGTGTAGATGTTTCGCCATCTATTTCCGGTGGCGCCGATATCGTAAGTGTTATCAGCAGCAGGATATATATGTCCGGTATTCGTGATGTTGCCATTGGCATTTAAATGAATTGTATCATTAACTCGGAATGATGAGCCGGTTATTCCAGTGGCGCCCGAAACCGTGCTAGCGAATACTGCAGCACCAGTAACATTCAAGGTGTTCTCCATGTAGGTTTTGCCGACAATGTTGACATCACCAGAAGCTGATAAACATGTTGTATCGGCGGCGCCGCCCATTATTGCCAACATTCCGCTTCCAAGCAATTGGATACTCTTCGTACCACCTTGATTGACGCCCAGATTGTTAACAAAAGCATAAGAAGAACTAACACCAGCAGATGCTGTCAAGCCGGCTGCGGTAGTAATTGCGCCAGTAACATTTAGAGTGCTTTCAAGAGTTGCTTGACCAACAATGTTTAATTCACCGGATGAAGAAACATTGGTCAGGGCGAAAGCACCAGAAACATTCAACGAGCCTTCAATAAATGTATTACCAACAACGTTAACATCACCAGACGCTGATAAGCATGTTGTACCAGCTGCACCACCGCCGACAGTCAATACTCCACCGCCGCCCATAATCAATTGACCATTTGGCTGCAAGCGGATACTTTTTGTACCACCATCGTTGATGGCTAAATTATTATAATGCCCATATGAGGCGGTCACACCAGCAGATGCTGTCAAGCCAGCAGCCGTTGTAACTGCGCCTGTGATATGCAATGTGCTTTCAAGTGTTGCCGCACCAACAATGTTGAGCACGCCAGACCCTGAAATCTCATCAGAGACGGTCATCTTGCCGCCGAAGAGGGAAGTACCATCTGCCTGTAGACGAATGCTCTTGGTGCCGCCGTCATTGACGCCCAGATTGTTAACAAAAGCATAAGAAGAGCTAACACCAGCAGATGCTGTCAAGCCAGCAGCCGTTGTAATTGCGCCGGTGACGTTTAAGACGCCTTCCAGTGTTGCAGCGCCAACAACATTAAGCACTCCTGATCCAGAAATCTCTCCAGCAACAGCAAGCACGGATCCATCGAATGTTAGATTGGCTTCACCGTTTAAAGCGTCACTTGAGCTAAATGTTGCAACTCTGTTATCTGAGCCGTTTGCAACTGCCGAAACGGCGCCGCTGCCCTCAGCCAACAAGTTAGTGGCTGTGCCAGCAGAATCCTTGAAATATAGTTTTGTTGTTCCGGAATCATCTGCAACATAGATTCGACCCTTGTTGGATGCTGGACTTCCAGGCGCCGTCATTTCTGAAACTTCAAAATAGCCAGTGTTTATCATAACGCCGGCGCCTAGGGCTATATTATGTGTTCCACCATCATTGATCCCCAATGTATTATAATTACCATAAGCACCACTGACACCCAAAGACGCTGAAATACCAGCTGCAGTGCTGATAGCGCCGGTAACATTTAAGGTGCTTTCAAGCGTTGCAGCGCCCACGATGTTAAGCACGCCGGATCCAGAAATCTCGTTAGTGACTGCCATCTTGCCACCAAAGAATGATGTCCCATCGGCTTGCAAGCGGATGCTATTAGTACCACCATCATTGACTGCCAAATTATTATAATGACCGTAAGAGGCGCTAACACCAGCCGAAGCAGTTAAGCCAGCAGCCGTTGTAATTGCACCTGTAACATTTAGAACGTTTTCGAGAGTTGCTTGTCCAACAATATTTAATTCACCGGATGAAGAAACATTGGTCAGAGCGAAAGCGCCGGAAGTATTGATAGCCCCTTCAACAAAAAGGTTACCAACAATGTTAACATCGCCAGAGGCAGATACACATGTGGTGCCAGCTGCTCCTCCTGCAACAACAACTGTCCCATCACCATTGAGACGAATACTCTTGGTGCCGCCGTCGTTGATAGCTAAATTATTATAATGCCCGTAAGAAGCACTAACACCAGTTGATCCTGTAACGCCCGCAGCAGTCGATATTGCTCCGGAGACTTCATACGCTGTCTCTATTACCGTTGAGGCCGTAATATTACCTACAATGCTTAGGTTACCCTCACCGCTACCACTTAGCCACGTAAAAGCTCCACTATCACCAAATCTAACGCCCATTATAAACCCTCCCTAGTCAATGCGCTCCATCAAAATCTTATATCTATGACCAGTTTTGTTGTTGGTCAAAGATAAGTAGTCGGGTTCCTCGATAATAGTCCAGTCGCCGCGATCATTTTTCAAATGAAGGTCGCCTGTATAAATATTTCTCCAGCGGGATGCTGCAGCGCCAAGATCGTAAGTATTATCAGCGGCGGGATATATGTGTGCAACATTAGTAATATTTCCATTTGCATTTAATTCTATAGTGTCATTAATTGTTAGCGAGGACCCAGTGATCCCAACTGCTCCAGAAATTGCACCTGAAACATGAAGAGTGTTTTCAAAAAAGCCCTTACCAACAACATTGATATCACCAGAAGCTGATAGACAAGTTGTATCGGCTGCAGACCCAAGGATCTCGATTACTCCATTTCCTTTGAGTTTAATATTCTTCGTTCCGCCACCATTAATTTGCAAGCGATTCAAAAGACCATAAGATGAACTGACTCCAACAGAAGCAGTCAACCCGGCAGCAGTTGTAATCGCGCCTGTAACGTTGAGTGTGCTTTCCAGTGTCGTAGCGCCAACAATATTTAATGGACCAGATCCAGAAATTTCTCCTGTACCTTTAAGTTTAATGTTGTTGGTGCCACCACCATTGATTTGCAAGCGATTTAGTAAACCATAAGATGAACTAACGCCAACCGAAGCAGTTAGTCCGGCGGCTGTTGTGATAGCACCCGTAACATTTAAAGTATTTTCAAAGAAGCCCTTACCAACAACATTAATATCGCCAGAAGCTGATAAACAAGTTCGATCGGCTGCGGAGCCTTCAATGGCGAGTATGCCGTTTCCTTTAAGCTTGATCCCTCTTGTGCCGCCGCCATTAATTTGCAAGCGATTTAGAAGACCGTAAGATGAGCTAATTCCGACAGAAGCTGTTAAGCCGGCGGCGGTTGTGATTGCGCCGGTAACAT
>Ga0209756_1003604_pt1 | contig 12445 bp, 6 predicted proteins | sample ETNvirenome_6_85_FD_184071 | JGI IMG/M metagenome (GOLD analysis project Ga0209756, IMG submission 184071) | Marine viral communities from the Pacific Ocean - ETNP_6_85 (SPAdes) (version 3) | ecosystem: Environmental > Aquatic > Marine > Oceanic | place: Pacific Ocean | collected 2013-06-19
CCTGGTGGAGGAGGCTCGTCTGCTATCCAGGCTGCGTTGAGCGCTATGGCTGGCGGGAGTCCGGTTGAAGCTGCAGCAAAAGCAGCTACTCCCTCCCCCCTTGAAGCAGCAATAGCTACTGGCGCTGAAGCTAAGGAGCGCGCTGAGCTAGTAGGCCCAGAGGTCGAGGTAAGCACAGCCCCCGTTGAAGTCATAGACGAGAAGACTGGCAAGGTTCACACAGTGAAGCCTGGGGAGTTTGTCTACGGCATTGCTAAGAGTTACGGCGCTAGCCCACAAGCATTGATTAAGGCTAACCAGTCTCTGTTCATCGGTAAGGACGGAAAAGCTCGTAGCCTTAAGACGAAGGGAGGGAAGCTCCTTGCTGGTGCTGACCTCATCTTCCCTGGAGAGAAGCTCCGCATCCCCACTGGAGAGGGGAGAGAGACTGGTGGTCCTGCTGGCCCTGTCGATACCCGCGAGGGAGTTAAGGAGGGTGTCCTAGCTAAGGCAGAGAAGGGCGCTAAGTCCGAGAAGGAAGTGGTGGCTAGGCTGGAGAAAGAGCAGGCTAAGAGGACGGACGTTCCCCTTAACCCCTTCCAGGCTTTCGGTCGTGACATTGGGTACACCCCGTCTGTTGGGGCTGTCGCTTACGCCACGCACATGGCTGAGCAGGGTGATTTCTCTATGATCAACATGATGGCAGGGAGGGTCGTCAAGAACGCTGAGCTTCCTGGTCTCTTCGCTAGGTACAGCAACTTCGCCTCTGGTGCTCGACGTAGGTCTAAGGAGATTCTCTTAGAAGAGAAGCTGGCTAAGGAGACTCAGGCTAACGCGGCTAAGCAGAAGGCGGCTATGGGCGTTAGGACTATGGCTCTCACTCAGTTCCAGAGAGCGGGCCACGGTCTAGAGGACGCTCAGCTGTTCGCTGGTCACTACGCAGACCTGTGGGCTGTTGACCCGCAGCAAGCTAGGGCGTGGAGCACAAGTCTGAACGCGATGGGTACTGAGCGAGCTAGGGCTGAGGCTGAGACCATCAAGCACGGCAGGAAGAACTACGGAGGCGGGCGCACTGGGGTTGTGGCTCCTGATGGTAGGGGCACAGCGAAGATGATTGCTAGTGCAGAGAAGCGGCTGGACAAGCTAGCCAGGACTAGGGGGGACGCGCTCAGGCCGCTGTTGCAAGCGCGAGGGCTCTCGGAAGGGATGAGGCTTGGCGACGATGACCTAGCTGCTCTGGCTAAAGACCCGGCTTATGCAGCAGCCCTGACCGCATACAACCAAGCTAACGAGCGGTACGTCAGCCAGAAGAACCAGTTAGACATTCTCATTAACGGGAGACCAGAGAAGCCCAGCCCGTTTGACATGCTTACTTCAAGTAAGAAGATCGCGGATCTCGCTGACAAGTATGGGGAGACAGGGGACTGGGATGGGTTTACCAGGGAGATCTCTCTTTATGGGGAGGTCACTCCAGAGATAGCTGAACAGGTTGTGGAGTTCTTCTCTGGGAAGGCACCTCCAGCTGTCACGCCTTCTAAGGTGACTTCGTCGCCAAAGGCTAGGAGTGAGCAGGATATTGCCGCTGAAGCCAAGCTAGTCTCTGCCAGGAAACCGCTCAGTGCCTCCGCCGCTAAGCAACAGTCTAGAAGGACTGCTGAGCTAAAGGCTGAGGCCCGCGATTCGGCTAAGGCTAGAGAGAACAAGGAGTTGCTAGCTGAGTTTAATAAGATCACCAGCCAAGCGGAGGACCTCTTGATACAGAGGAACGCCGGGGAGTCGCTGAGCGCAGGAGCCGTTGAGCCAGTTACGTCTGGGCTAAGGGCGATTATTTCCACGTTGGTTGAGAAGCGCGAGCTTGAAGGGGGCGAACTGTGGGGCGACAGAATCTTCACCCCAGGCACGCCACCTCAGCTCCGACGCGGGACGAGCATCTCCAAAGACATCCGAAACCTGAGGTACTTACTTAGCGAGCTTGGCGGGTAGCTTCAATGCCTCAAGAAACTCAGCAGGGTCTCAGTGTATACGACCTAGACAGTGACGTTGCCACGCCGCCTAAGGCGCAGACACAGCAAGCTCCGTCTGTATATGACTTAGACGTAGACGTTGTTCCTACGTCTTTTCCTTCCGCGTCCCCCTCCACGCCGCCGTCTGTGTATGACCTAGACACGCCCTCATATAGCGGTCCCCCCACCCAAGACCTTGGCGGCTTCGGAGTATCAGGCCCAGCTATCTCTGGGCTCGGTGTCACAGCTGGGCACATCACTAGCCTTCCTGACACGCTCCCTATGGAAGCTCCAGACTCCCTTAAGGCAGAGCCAGGGAAGCTCAGCCTAGACCAACTAAACAACGCTCTTCGTCGTGCTGCGTCTAAATACAACAGGACCCGCGACCACGAAGAGAAGGTCAAGATTCTGGGCGAGTTCATCAGGGAGTGGGACCCAGACAAGGCAGAGGCTCTAGGTATATCTAGAGAGGGCTACATCGAGCCCACTGGTCTGTGGAAAGTCCTCGACGTTGTGGACATTGTCTTTGATCGCTGGGCTCGCGTAGCTGGTGAGACTCTCTGGGAGCACAAGGAGACTAACGCTGCGAATGTCCTAGCTGGCAAAGAGAAGGCTGGCATTGGGAACCTGGGTCATCTCTGGAAGCAGAACTGGGAAGAGGACAAGGGTCAGCTAGGCAAGGGTGGAGAAGCCATTAAGAACTGGGCTCTCTACATGACTACGCCCTTTGGCATCGACACTCAGGAAGAGGCTGAGGAGATCTTCAACCGCAGTGCTGGGTACGACACAGCAGAGCAGGTGATGGCTGACAACATCACCTCTGGCTGGCACAACATGATGGGGGTCGTGAAGGGGCGCTCTAGGGAAGAGACTGAGTTCATCATTGATGAGGCTCTAGCTGCTGGTGGGACTGGTGGTCACATGACCATCGACATGATTGGTCTCATGGGAGTGAGTTCCTTGAACTTCGCTGGGCTAGGCCCATTCAAGGGAGCCATGCAGGGAGCGAGACTGGCTCCTCTGGCGAAGAATCTTACTCAGATGGGGCTCAAGATTAACCCTCTAGGTAACGCTAGGTCTGCGCGCCTTGAGATGTCTGCCATGCCCCTGGCTAGAAAGTCCATGATTGACGAGCTTGAGGGTGTCGTCGTGGGGGCTGAGAAGGTTGGCCCGCCTACAGAGGCTAGGGCTGCTCTTGATGAGCTTACTAGGTTGTCTAACGACATGGCAGCTGTGGAGACAGAGCTTAGCCAGATTCGTGGCTTGCGAGAGCGCGCACAGGGTGGTCGAGTTATTGACGAGATCGGGGATGTTGTCGATAAGACTACTGCTACTGCTGCTGCAGCTGACTTAGACCGTAGAGCCGCTCCTCTAATAGAAAACTACAAGAGACTCATGGGTGAGTTTGACGAGGGCTTCAATGCTTTGTCTGAGATTGGCGGGAAGGGCCGTATCCCTGGAGAGGTGCTCTTCGGTGGTATCCAGGCTCGCGCTATCGGCATCGTTGGAAAGGAGGTAGGGAACGCTGTAACCCTAGCCCTTCAGGGTGGGGTTAAGTCTGGCCCAGTAGGGGCTCAGTCTGTCCCAATGCTTGCAGACGCTAGAGCGTGGGCTCTGGAGGGTGGGCTGAGTGTCACCGAGGTAGAGAAGAAGTGGGTGGCTGCTCTTAAGGAGGGGGAGAAAAACAAGAAGGTTGTTGTAAGCCTGGGAGCCTCCGCTGAGGGTGGGCAGATTAAGACTGCTCCTGTCTGGCTGTCTCCTGGGGAGGCGCGTGTCTACGAGCAGGCTAAGGAGGGGCTCCACGGGTCGAAGGCTGCTGTTGCTGCTTACTACCCAGACAAGAAGATGCTCCAGCGCATGATGGGCGAGGAGAAGTTCGCCAGACTAGCTGAGCAAGCTGCTGATGAGATCATATCCGTTGCTCATGGTCGTGGCTTTGGGGGCTCAGGAAGAAGAGCTATAGCTGGTGGTGTGCGGGCTCTGAGGGGAAAGACTAAGGCTGACGCAGTCTTCCAGGCTGACCGCATTGTCACTAACGTCGAGCCTCTGTCCTTCGCTATTAACCACGCCTTAATAAAGAAAGCAGCGTGGATAGAATCTGTTCGCCTGCCTCTTGCTGGTGTGGCTTCTTTGTCTCGTCGTCCTATGCACTACGCGACTAAGGGTGCTGACGGTAAGTGGGCTCCTATTGCTAGAGAGCACCTCACTCATCCAGGCATGTTCCACAAGATGACTACTGCGGAGCGTCAGAGGAAGACGACTGCAGCCTTCCTTCGGGCTGAGTGGCCTGTGTGGAAGGCTAAGCTAGAGGAGGCAGCAGGGGATAACCCAGAGCTTCTCAAGCTAGGCAGGCAGGCTTACGAGCTTGGTTGGGCTAGCCCTGAGGTCGCTCTAGCTACGGGTGAGGACATCATCAAGCTAGCCTCTGTAGAGAAGCTTAACGAGACAATAGACAAGCTGGTTAGGCTGGGTAAGGACGCAGACCTGGGAGAGGGTCGAGTCCTGACTGTGCTGTCAGACGATGACGTGCTCCAGGCTAGGGCTGCTATTGCTCACCTCCGTACAAACACGAAGATTGATACGAAGGTCTTTGAGGACTTGCTTGACGGCTACGTTAGGGAGACAGCTGACCTAGCTGACGACATCTCTGATCTTAGCGGGCTAGGTGGGAAGGCTAGGGCTGCACACCTAGAAGGTCTTAGGGCTCAGGCTCACGTCCTTCATGCTGCTACAGAAGCTTCCGTTGAGAGTAGAGTCAAGTTCCAGGCTGAGCTTGCTGTTGGCCGGATAGCTGAGGACTTCAAGCCTGAGCTTAAGCACATCAGTGACGAGCTTGGGAAGATTCAGTCTCAGCTAGCCGCTACTACAGCTGACGTAGTTAAGGTTGATGAGTCTGCTGAGCAACTTCGTGCTGCTCTCCTTGCTGTTGGTAAGGGCGGTGATGAGGCTGCAGCTGAGGCTCTTATCAAAGAGTCTGACGAGTTCGTCAACGCTTACAAGAAGACTCTTGAGGACTTCAGGAGGTCTGTCGCTGAGGAGTTCGGTGACGAGGCAGCTGAGCTTGCTGATGAGGCTTTGACTGGGGCTAAGGAGGCTAAGCGGCAAAGCCCCCTTCGTCATTTCTCTGAGGAGGCCCTAAGGTCGGCAATCAAGCGGGGCTCTGGATACAAGAGCCGGGATGTTCTTGTCTACCTTACCCCAGATGAGTTTCTGTCTATGGCTAAGGAGGTGGGCAAGCCAAGTCCCTCCAAGGCAAAGGCTGTAAACGACGCTATTGACGAGGGAAAGAAGCTTGCAGACATTCCGTTTCTTAGGATTAGGGACGACGGGGTGGTTGTTGGGCATGAGGGGAGGCATCGTGCCCTAGCCTTAAAGTCTCGTGGCGAAGAAAAGATGCCTGTTTTGATCGAGGCTGATGGCATCCGCTGGAGCGAGCAAAAGGACGCGGCGCTCTTTGACTACGAGGAAGTTCTTCCGGCAAGGCTTCAGGGGCAAGGCAAGCCGGGGGTTTTCATGGACGCGCCCTGGCACCTTGACGGACCAAGAAGGGGAGAGGTTCTTGAGGGGCGGGCTGTTTCAGTCGAAGAGGCTGTCGCCCCAACAGTCCGCTCCCCTCTCCCTCTCTCTGACTCAGCTCAAGCCTACGTTGACTCTGTCCGAGTAGCCTGGAACACAGGCGATGAGGTCCCTGTCACTTCTCTCTTCGACGCTATGTGGAGCAGGCTAGACAAGGGCCTAGACCCAACGATGCTTGGGAAGAGGAACATGAGTGGGGTGAACCTCCCTGCGGGAGCCAAGGCTATCCTTACTAGGCTGGGGGACCTTAGTAAGAAGCTAGACGGCACTAACGCCTCGCTCATGGCTGCGCGTGCTGGTGATAGCGCTATCGACCTAGCTGAGGCAGAGGCTAACTACAACAAGGCTAAGACTGCATACGACACAGCCAGGAGAAGTTACGAGCCAGTAAGAAGGCCAGACGGTTCCATCGTGTCTAAGGGCAAGGTCTACACCAACCCTCATGGTCTCAAGCTAGACAACAAGCTCATCCACAAAGCTGGCTCTCAGGAGCGCCGCATCCTTGAGGCTCTAGAGCTTCACTACAAAAACAGGATGGCTTCTATTACATCTCATGTAGCTAATGAGGCTGAGTCTATTCGCAAGGCTTCTAAGGAGGCTCTCGCTAACCTCCCAGATAGCCTGATTAAGAAGGGCTTCGTCACTGCTGGAAGAGAGGATGAACTCAGGGCTGCTGTAGATAAGTTAAGTGTGACTCTCTTCGGGCGAGACATATCAGTCAAGCTCCCTGCCACTAAGGACATGTCTGCTGACATCCTGCTTAAGAAGGCTGTAGCTAAGGCTCGTAGGTCTAAGGACCCCAGAGAGCGTGCTGCTGTGCTCATGGCAGAGATTGAGAAGATTGAGCAGAAGCTGGCTAAGGTTGGCGACGGTCTCCCTGAGAACGATCTAGCTGCGGCTATCAAGGAACTAGACAGGGCTCGTACTAAGAAGAAGGCTATGCCTAAGAAGGATGTCCAGATTCATGTGGACAAGTTCCTTGATGAGATCAGAGATGCTGACTTCGACCTCCGTCACCCTGACGATGTCTCCCGTGCCATCGAGAACAGACTCACCTCTCAGTACAATGTGATTGAGTCTGAGAAGCTGCTGTTCAAGGCTAGGCTTGAGGCTCTTCGTAGTGCAGACATAGCTGACTACATTCCTAACTTGTCACCGGGTCAGCGTGCTCGCATTACCTCCCTGCTTAAGAACAAGAAGCTGAGGAACGTCCTGCCTGGAAGTGACGGTGGTCCTGCCATCCTCCTGAAGGACACTCAGAAGCGCCTGAAGGCCGCTCAGTCGAGGCTGGACAAGTATCTGGCTGATGGGGCAGAGGAGGCAGCTAGCAAGCAGAGAACGCTCGTTGCTGGGCTTGAGGAGCAGGTACGCATCCTTGGTAACGAGGAGGATGTTAAGCGAGTTGTCCATGTAGCTAAGGAGATGAAAGAGTTCTTCGACATGCACCTTGAGCGTCTTGTTGAGGCTGGTGTTATCGACAAGGCGTTCGACGCTGAGGAGTTCTTTGCCCGTGTTGACGTTGGTGCCTTCTTCCCTCACATCCTTTCTCAGGCTGCAGTTAAGAGGGCTGCTGGGTTTGGCGTGGGTGGTGCTGGTCGCATTGGCAGGAGTCTGGTTCAGTACTTCGGCAAGGAGCGGAAGATTGCTGGGATCATCGAGGACATCAACGAAGGCAAGAGAGCCCTACGTGCAGAGCAGCTTCTATTCCATGCAGCTAGGAGAGGTGCTCATGGTGAGGCTGCTGCTCAGGCTGCTGCTAAGGGCAGTGGTGAGCTTAAGAAGTTCATCAAAGATTCTGGGCAGAGTTATGACGACCTAGTTGACGAGATCAAAGAGGGCGCTCTCTTAGCTGAGTACGATGAGTTGTTTGAGTCTGATGTCTTAGTCGCGATGGAGTACTACCACCGCAAGGGCTCAGAGGCTGTGGCTGACGCTAGGTTCATCAAGACCACGTTAGACCTGTTCCCTAATGGCAGGTTGATTGCTCAGATAAAGAACATTGATGCGCGCAATAAGGCGGCTAAGGAGATGGGCTACGTCCCTCTAGGTGAGGTCGAGTACCTACAGTCTATCCTTCAGAAGCAGCTTCCTAAGGGGCTGAAGAGGCTGTCCCAGGACTTGAAGATGCGCGTGATAAACGGGGCTGACCTTGATGAGATCGGGGCTCTTGTCCGTGCTGAGCTAGGTCACGATGTCCCTGCTGATGTCTTGCATGCTCTGACTAGTGACAAGCTCAAGGTCCCCTATGTCCCCATTCAGGTGAAGGAGTACCTGAACTGGAGGAACTCCTCTGATGCCTTCCTGGCTAAGAAGACTGTGGGCACGGAAGTGTGGGATGGGCTGCAGGCGTGGGCTAAGGCGCAAGCTACTATCGTTGCTCTCGCTCACATCGGTCGTAACGTCATCGGCAACATCGTGTCTACGGTTCAGGAGATTGGCTTTGGCGCGGTCAACTTCGACACTCAGCTTAAGGCGATGCGTATCTGGGGCTCCTGGGGAGATGACAATCTAAAGGCTGTGATTAACATCGGCCCTCACAGCATGTCTGTTCAGGACTGGCGCAAGACCTTCTCATCTCGTGGCTTCTACGATGAGGCTCTTTCCTCTGACTTCCTTGAGGAGACCACAGGGCTCTCTCGTAAGGCAATCCCTACAGCTAAGCAGGTTGGCTCTCAGCTTGCTGGCACTACTGCTGGGGCTCTTACTGGCATGGCTCTAGGCTCTGCCTTTGGGGTTGGCGCTCCTGTCTTCTTCTTAGGTGGCGCTCTCGGCATGCAGGTTGGCAAGCGTTGGTCTGGTGTGAAGGCTGTGCGTGGCGGGAAGACTTACAAGAGGATGGTTGGTGACGCAGTAGATGAGATCAAAGCCTCTCCGAAAGAGGGGATCGTGCGAACAGGTGAGAAGATCACAGGCGGGGTAGCAGGCGGGGTCATTGGCTCAGCATTCTTTGGGGTAGGTGCTATCCCAGGAGCCTTCATCGGGGCTACCTCGATGGGAGACTTCGTCAAGATGATGGGCGGTCTGAACCAAGCCGCTGAGTCTCAGGCGAGACTCTCTATGGCGATTGGCCTGCTGAAGCGTGGGGACGATATCGACACTGCTCTGATGAAGGTCAACAGGTCTCTTCGTGACTACTCAGACCTGACTCCCCTAGAGAAGAACGTCTTCCGTCGCTTCTTCTTCTTCTATACCTGGGAGGCTGGCAACTTGAAGTACCAGCTGAACTGGATGAAGGAGAACCCAGGCACAGCAAGGATGCTCTCTGCGTTTACCAAGGGCATCTACCAGATGCAGTTTACTGAGGAGGACATCGCTAGACTCCCAGAGCATTACCGCTATCCAGTGGTTGTGCGTAGTGGTCCGGCTAAGGTCATCGCTCTGTCAGGACTTCCGCACCAGCCCATCCTTGAGTTGTTCAGGAGCAAGGAGGGCATGCCTATCCAGGGTCTCGCTACTCGGATGAGCCCTCCTCTCCTTGCCTTCATGGAGATGACGTTTGGTGGGGGCAAGAGCTTCTACTACGGCAAGCCTATTAAAGAGTTGAACAACATCAACCAGCTTAAGGACTCTCCCCCTCTGCTTAAGATGATCTTCGGGTACCCAGACAAGCCAAACTACTACGTCCCTGTCTACAAGAATGGCGTTAAGACTGGGCGCACTAGAGAGGTTAGGAAGTCAGAGAATCCTGTGATGTTCTACCTAGCTAAGAAGCTTCCAGGCTGGCGATGGATGAACCAGTACATGAACATCTCGTCAGAGAGTTTTAACAGTTATGCGTTAGAAGCTGCTCTTACTCCAGAGGACGAGGAGGCTGCTAGAGCTACTGCCTTTGAGCGTATGATGATGTTTACTGTGGGTTGGAGGCAGACTTCGATTGACTGGGACTACCAGGGATACAAGGTGAGCAAGGAGATGGAAGATCGAATGCTCGACATGTTGAACAGCCAGTTCCCGATGGCTGTGGGTCAGCGCAGGTACCTTCGTAAGAAACTTAGTGCCAGTCCTAACGAAACTGTTAGTGACGTGGAAGAGTAGTTCCGTTACGTTTGAGATATAACCCCATAGACCCACTGGCTTTCTATCGCTTGATAGCCGGACAAGGGGCAGGAGGAAGCGATGGCATACAGTTCAAAAGAAATCTGGATCCCTTGTGACAGTCAGGCCCAGGACTTATCGTCTACCTCAGAGTCTACCCCCCTTGCGGTTAAGTCTGGAAGTAACGACATAGCCCGTGGCCTTATCTGTGGTGTGCAGATTAAGGCCGCTGTAGCTCGCGCAGGGAACTCGACTGTTGATTTCAGGGTTTACAGCGACAGTGCAAAAACCCTTCTTCTTTATGATGTAACCTTTGATCTTCACACCGCAAACGTGGGCACGACTGTGCATGACGCAGACATCCTGGCTACGCCCATTCCCGTATTCGCCACGCCCTACTTCACGATTACGCCTGACGACGCAACTTCCACCGTCTTCACAGCCACCTTGTTCGTCAAGGCCCTTGCTTAAAAATGGCTAAGAACATCCCAGGTGGTAGCAGCACTACCCGCTCGTTTCCAGCAAGTCTTGGACCTACGGCGGCTCCTGACCTGTGGATCGTTGACTATGAGGTTGACTTCACCGATCCAGCTCACGCCCACGATTTCTTGGGTGGCACTAACACCAAGTCGATGGGGGGAGTTACCTGGACCGCCAACTCAGACAGCCTTGCTGAGGCGACGACCCTTGCGACTGAAGATGGAGTCGGTCTTAAGATGGTCCCGGTAGAGGCGTCTGACTTCTCAAATATAATCTCAGGAGGGGCTCAGACCGGGGACGCCTGCCCCATTCTTACGGCCACCGTCGCTGGGGCGGGAAACCTATCCCCAACCGCTACCAACAGCTCGGTGTTGGCGATCCAAGCCGAAGGTTCTGTCACCTCTGGGAGTGGCGATGTCGCGGCGAACTATGACACCTACTCTCTCGTCGCCTCCACGTCGGACTTCGTAAACTACGCTCTCTGTAAGCGGATATGGCTCAGTGCGAAGAAAGCCGACATGCAGATGCCGACCGGAACCAACAGCCATGTGACACTGAGGGAGTCGGTCGCTACTACGCCGACCTTTTTGGAAATGATGATCTTCCCCGGCGGCGGCGGGCAATCAAGCTTTAGCAGTTCGGCCTATCCCGACAACCCGATGCGCGGGACTGTCTGGAACGCCCCGTTTGACTACGACGCCAAGAACGCAGACGCATCTTCGATCACGTTCAGACCAGCGAACCTAGTAGCCGGGATGCTCGCCCATCGAGGAGGAGCCGGGACGACTGGGTTTACTGTTGTTTGGACGAAGTTCCGGGTGCTCAGATTGGACGTATCGTGACAGACGCAGAGTTTCAGCCAGTCTTAGACGCCGCCCTTGCGGCGAGCCCGTTAGTTGCGGGCGCTCCCCGGTGCTACTCAAGACCGTCCGGTGACCGTTACCGCTTAACCTTTTCGGACGCAGATGGATCGACACTCGTCGAGGTTCTCGTTGATTCGGACGGGGAAAACCCAGAGATTGTGGAGTAGACGGTGGAAGATCTACGAGGAAGTGGCGGGGGGGCGGCATGACTGCCCAGACCGAACACAGGCTCAAGATGGCATTGTGGGCAATCCCTCTAATCTTTAGCGCGGGCAGTTTCTACGCCGTCGCCACGGTAGGCGGGGCCGATACCGCCGAACGAGTCGAGCAGATCGAAGAGGGCCTCAAGATTCACACTGCGCTCAAGGCGCACCCCGTTGGTGAGGCTAAGATGGAGACAATCTTGATGGAGCAGCGGGAGCTTCGACGCGATATGGCTGACGCAGGAGAGAACATCGCAGCGATATGCTCCGCTATACCTGGGGCTCGATGCAAATGATCAAGCGGGGGTCGAGGGGTGAAGAGGTCAAGTCCTTCCAGGGATTCTTGATTCGCCTTGGGTTCTTGTCTCGCGGCTCTGACGACGGCATAGCTGGGCCGAACACGGCATCCTCCATCGGGGCATATCAACGTGCCTCTGGCCTAGACGATGATCAGGTCGCAGGCCCCCTTACCCTGGCCGCAGCAAAGGACGACGGATGGGTCTTTGAGACCTCCCCCTCCTCTGCTCAAGTTGAGGCTGCTAACGCTCTAGGTATTCCAGTTGAGGTAGTGCAAACGATAGAGGCAGTGGAGTCAGGGGGCAGGGCGTCAGCGATTCGATTTGAACCTCACTTGTTCCTGAGGCATAGACCCTCCCTCTCCCTCGATATCCCCTTCACCAAGGGACCTAGAGGATTCTCTGTGACACGCTCAGAGACTGACCAGTCTGCCTTTGAGCACGCCTTTGAGTTCGACCCTGACGCTGCCGTTAAGTCCACGTCCTGGGGCTTGTATCAGGTTCTGGGAAGTCATCTGATTAAGGCGTATGGGGATGCTCAGCTTGGGGTGGATAGCTTCTACGCTGACCCATTAGAGGCAAGCTACAAGCTGCTAGTCAGTTGGTTCAGAGGTAACCGCCCAGCGTTAGCTGCTGCTCGAGCCAAGGATTGGGATGAATTAGCTCGTCGCTACAATGGCTCTGGAAACGTGGCGGCTTACTCTGCTGCCATGGCTCGCGAGTACGCGAAGGTAACGGCATGACCCTTCCAGACAAAGAGGCTGTGCTGCTTGTCCTAGCTGCCCTGCTTGGGGCGGTTGTCTTGAGCTTCATCAACCGAGGTAGCTTGACCTACCTCCCGCCTGCCCCACCAGAGAGCTTGTATGAGGGCACGCCACTCGGCTACCGTGAGCTTCCGCTAGAGAGTTACAGAGGAGATGACGATGATTCCAGTCAAACTACAGAGCCGTAAGCTCGCTATGGCCCTAGCTGGGCTACTGCTTCCAGTCCTCGCTGCTTGGCTTACAGAC
>Ga0209756_1003607_pt1 | contig 12443 bp, 19 predicted proteins | sample ETNvirenome_6_85_FD_184071 | JGI IMG/M metagenome (GOLD analysis project Ga0209756, IMG submission 184071) | Marine viral communities from the Pacific Ocean - ETNP_6_85 (SPAdes) (version 3) | ecosystem: Environmental > Aquatic > Marine > Oceanic | place: Pacific Ocean | collected 2013-06-19
CGAAGATCGCTTATACCGACGGCGACGACGCTATTACCATCGCCGACGGCGGCGGTGTCACGACCTCCGGCACGTTTGAGTCAGGCGGTGCAGCTACACTCGCTAGCCTCGTCTGCACCGCCGCAGGCACCTTTGGCGGCGGCTACGGCGACACCGGTGCAACGATCTCTACCGCCGGTGTGATCCAGGCCAATGGGGCCATCACAAGCGATGGGGCCGTCACAGGGGCCACGCTGGCAGGCACCGTCTCCACCGCCGCTCAGAACTCGATAACCTCTGCGTCGTCGTTGGCGACGGTAGGCACCATAGGTACGGGCGTATGGCAAGGCACCGCTGTAGCTTCTGCGTATCTCGACGCAGACACTGCTCACCTTTCCACAACCCAAACGTTTACCGGCGATAAGACCTTTACCGGCACCCTCACTGTTGGCGTGGATGACACTGGCAAGGATGTAAAGTTCTTTGGAGCATCGGCTGGTGCCTACATGGAATGGGACGAGAGTGCCGATCAGCTACGGATCTTAGGCCCATCGGCCGATGCCGCTGATAGCTCTGGTAAGCTGTTGCTCGCCACCGCTCAGACGGCCGTGGCGGCGAATGACATCCTTGGACAGATCGACTTCCAAGCGCCGCTCGAAACAGGCACCGATGCGACGGCCATAGCCGCTGCTATCAGAGCAGTAGCGCAAGGCACGTTCAGCGCGTCGGTCAATGCCACTGATCTAATATTCTACACCGGCCACAGTGAAGCTGCCACTGAAAAGTTCCGCATGACATCGCAGGGTGAGTTAGGCGTTGGTGGAGCTAACTACGGCACCGATGGTCAGGTGTTGACAAGTGGCGGTGCAGGCGCGGCACCAGCGTGGGAAGATGCCAGCGGCTTCTCCGGCCCAGGCAGTTCCACCGACAATGCCATAGTTCGCTTTAACGGCACCGGCGGTGCAACAGGCCAGAACTCAGGCGTCACTATTGACGATTCCAACAACGCTACCGGCTTTGCCAACCTGACGTTAAGCGGTGAACTGGATGCAGCTACGGGTGATTTCAGCGGTGCAGTAGACATTGCAGGCGATCTAACGCTGAGTGCTGGTGCTGATGGTGCATTGACGTTTAGTGCGGCATCGTCAATTAAGATGCTGGATAACAGTGCGACCTCGTTAGTCATTGAAGAAGCCGACAACGCCTATATGACGTTTGTCACTACGAACTCAAGTGAAATGGTAAAATTTGACCAAAATGTTGCCATAAACAGTTCAATAACTGCATCGCCATTAGTAGTTGAGGAAGCCGGAAGCGACGGTTTGCATACGTCACGAATATACAAGTCGAGCGCGAGTGCGGCAGGCAACTTTATCTTCGCAAATACCAACAATACAAGCGGCACAGGGTTCAGCTTTTTTGCAGCGCAGGTTGATACCGATGGCACGCCCGGCAACCAGTTTAACTTGCGCGGAGATGGCAACGGTTTGGCGGAAGGCACCTGGCAGGACAACAGCCTTGACTATGCTGAGTACTTTGAGTCAACTGATGGCGCGGCATTAGAGATTGGCAAATCGGTAGTACTCGAAAATAATAAAGTTCGGATCTACACTAATGCCGACAATGCGGATGACATTATCGGTGTTGTTCGACCAAAAACCGAATGCAAGGGTCCGGCGGCTCACGGTGGTGCGTGGAACCATTGGCATAACAAATATCTGACGGACGATTATGGTGTGTATTTGATGGAAGATATCACCGTCTGGACATATGCTGTAGACGGCGTTGACACGGCGGTATACGAGCGTAATGAGTTACGCAAAGATGAAAATTGGACGCCGCCATCCGGTGCAGTATCATCAACGCAAAACGTACGCAAACTGAATCCGGCATACTCTGTCGAGGTCGACGACGAAACAAATTATACGCCTCGCGAAAAGCGTGACGAGTGGCAGTTGATCGGGTTGTTGGGACAGGTGCCGATTAAAGCCAATGAGCCAACTCGTCCAACGTGGATTAAAATGAAGCAGATCAGCGATGCGGTTGATTTGTGGATGATTCGTTGACCCATTGCGAGATCGGGTTTGTTGTGCTGTTCTCGATCATTGCATTGCTATCAGTCGGAGTCGTCATAATAGCAACCCTGCGGCGTGACCAAAATGAAAAGAATTAACTGGAGCAACCTGCCGCCCGATCCAGACGGCATGACATTCGCCGATTTGAAAAAATCGTACAAGATTTTGTTTTCGCAGCTTGAAGAGCAGAAGCGTATGCGCCGTGGGATTGAGGCGGTGAGCAAGGCCAACCGCAAGGACTTGATCGCATCGCGCAGCGAAGCTAAGACGGCCAAGCGTGAGCTGACCGTCACGATGACTAAGGCGCAAAAGATCAAAGACGAAAACGCATCGTCGGCTAAGTATGCGGCGGCGGCTGGCACGGTGATGGTCATCGTCTACGAGTTCGTTAAAACCACGCCCCACGGTTGGGGTCGCTACGACGACTTTGCCAACCATGAGATCGTGTACTCGACGGCCCAGGTGCTGTTAGGCATCGCAATGGCGTGGGCGCTGCGACCGTTGCGCCATGGATGAGCAGGCGGCGGCCGACGCGTTTAAACGGTTCGGCGATCAGTCGGGGTTGGCGGCGCTGATCGAAGAATACATATGGATCGCCGTCGTCGGCTTTGCGCTGCTGTTCTTGCGCGACGCCATCAACAACCTGCTCGCCGGATTAGCGTTGAGCGTCGGCAGCGACTACAGCGAGTCTGACACCGTCTGGCTGCAAACCAACGGCACGCGCCGCCCAGCGCGGATCGCTAACCTGGGCCTGTTTTCAACCACGTTCTATCTGTACGACTTGGAAGAAATAAACGGACAACGCACCATCACCGGCGGCACGCTGATGAAGTTACCCAACGCACAGCTGCCGTCATTACGCATCGAGCGACCACTCGATCAACTGCCCCTTGGAGGACGCCATGACTAAGACCATTAACGATCAGATCGTCGAATACCAGCAGTCGCAGCAGGAGGCCGCTGAAGCGCTGTCGGCGGCCCAATCACGCGTCGCTGAACTGCAAGCACTGCTACACCGCCAGACGGGCGCTATCACGGCGCTACAGCGCATACAGCAGGACCAGGCAACCAACGGCAACGGCGCTGTTGTGTTGGACGCAGACCCCGAATCAGAGGACGTGACGGTATGAATTGGTTGAAGAACGTTGGTGAGAAGATTACATCGAGGAAACTAGGAGTGACCGCCGTCGTCGGGGCCGCTACCGCCACCGGTGCCGTAGACCTGACGTGGCCTATGGCAGCGGTAGCTATAGCGTATGTTGTGAGTCAAGCGGCAGTCGACGCTGTAGGTGATTGATACATGTCAGAATTCTCAGTATCTACTAAGGTATATACAGCGTTTTCTGTAAGAATATAATTTTCAATAAAAGCATCTAATTCTGCGGATGTCCACAGTATGATTCTTTTAGACGCTTGGCGATCATCGTGATAGTTAATTTGATTGCGTGCGTTGTCGCCAGTAAATCTTTTTATGCTTGCAACGATCCTACGTTTAGCATGCAAATTTAGATTGTGGTAGTCTTTTGGCACCGTTGGGGGCGCGTAGTAATAAATATCATATGTGTCCTCAACGGTCATTAAACTTGTTGTTACACGAATTAGCGGTAAATCAACAACGATCTCTTTGACTAACTCGCGCATAGCGTCCTGCCGTTTATCGTTGTCTTTAGATAAATCGCGTTGCAATTGACTAATTAACTTTTTCATCGCTGCCGGTTTGATCGGCTCTTCTGGCGAAAAATCCAACTTAGCCTCAAGGTCGTCAGCTACGGCTTTCAGTTGCGCCATATCGTCCTTAATTTCGTCCATTGGAACAACGTCGTCGCGCACCAATTCAATAAGTCGACGTTGCTGGCCCTTGTTTTCAGCCAATTCTCTATTTAAATGCCTGGTGGCTTTTTCAAGGTCGCCATTTTTCCGTTTTGTTTCGGCCATTTTAAACATTTGTTTAATAGCGTCGGCGCTAAACAACTTGTCTTCAATTAAATTTAACAATAATTGAGTGACTTGATCTTCTCTGACATTGCCACGAATGCAACCATTACCAATGCGTTTACCGTTGCAATGATAGTAACAATATTTGCCTTGATTTTTCTTGTGATGCTGCTTGTGCATATGTCTACCGCACGCGCACTTTAAAATGCCTGAGTACAATGAGTCGCTAACGCCTTGCACGCTTTTTGTTCTGGCACGACTCTGGACGCTACGTTGCGCTTTTTCAAACGTCTTTTTGCTGATTATCGCAGGGTGAGCATCGGACACACGCAATAGTATTTTGTTCTTTGATTTATTGCGTTGCACGCGGTCGCCGGTGTAATTCTCATTCTTTAATACATTTGCAATATATGTTGTTGTAAAATTAAATAATGCCCCGATGCGTTTAAGCCCCCAACCTTTGATGGCGTGATCAAATATTTGCCGTACGACAACTGCATCTTTTTCTACAATACGCAATTTGTACGCGCTGCCTTCTACGTTGTAGCGTTCATACCCCAATGGCACTAAGCGCGATGTCCAAAATCCTTTCAAAGCTAACGACTTTAAACCAGCCCTTACATCCTCTGAAAGATTGTCAGAATAAAATTGCGCCATCATTAAGTGCATACCAAGATTTAACCGACCGCCAGCACCGTCGCCAAACGTTTGCGTCATGCTAATAACTTCTACGTCGTTGTCATGCAGCATTTGCCAATATTTGAAACCGTCTTGAGCGCGTCGAGCAAAGCGGTCTATTTTCCAAACTACAACTTTGCTGAACAACGGCTTTTTGGCACAGGCAAGATTAACCATCGTTATAAAAGCTTGACGTTTGTCGGCTGACTTTAAATACGCTGAATGCTCGTCAATGAAAATATGCTCGTCGCGCAGAATCCAACCCATCCGCTTGCAATACTCGCGGCCTTCAGCTATCTGTCGCTTTAATGACTTTTGCTCTAATTCTTTATTCGACTTGCGAATGTAAAGAGCAGCGTATACCGTTGGTGCCATATTAACCCCCCTACAAGGTTAGCCCACGCTATTTTGAGGTGCAGACACCAGACCGGCGTAGGTGGTCGGCTTTTCGGGGGCTACCCTAGGTGCCTGCATTAACGACCTATTATAGCCAGGTTTGCGTACTTTTTCAAGCGCCGCGTCAATTTCTTCGTCGGTCATATCGTCTATATCGTACAATATGCCAGCGCGGTGCAGGTCGTATATCAACGTGGCACCAAACTCAATCCACGCCTGCGGCAATTGGGTTGTATCATTCATCGTCGCCCTCCGGTCGCACAACGACGGTGCGGTAGCGATTCGTCAAGCTGATGCGGTGGTTGGACGACGTAGTCTCTGCGACGTGGCCCTTCTTCTTCAGCAGGTCCAGCATATTACGCACGGCGTTGGTCGATTTAAACCCCATCTCCGTCGCCAGATACCGCACGGTCGGCGACGATCCGGTCTGCTCGATGTGAGTGATGATGGCGTTAAGCAGCTTGCGTTGTGTCATTGTTGGTGGTTTCATAAATCCTCATTGTTGATAAAGGGGCGGCTGCCGGAACAAGTAGTTAAAATCATGCGCCATCCGAGTGATGACTCGCCGCCCCCTATTATGCAATGCCTATTGGTTGGTCGTCGTAGCGTCGTCGGCAGCGCCTGTAGATTGCAACGGCAACCCACACAACCACGACCGATAACCCCCAGGCGTATAATCGAACCACGGTGAATCCTCTCTGAAAAGGTTACATACGCTAAATCGATCAACGGCAGGGGTGAACAGCACGACGTAGAGCGGCACGCCCATCCGTTGCGCGAGGTAGCGTAGCTTGCGACCGCTGAACTGGTGCCACAGTCGACCTGCGACGCTTGCCTTCGTCTTGTCGTCGAGCGTCTGAGCCGACGTCAACTCCAGCACTGCCACCGGTTGGTCGTCGCGCCATTCGACTTGGTCGACGTCATGCACAGCACCGTGGTCCCATTGGTAACGCCATTGTCTATACGGCACGGTGTTGTCGCGCCATCCATATTTACGTTCCTTCATCGTTTACCTTTAACTGGTTTGCCGATCTTGCCAAGGCGGTAGGCGACGACGATCTGCTCGTACTCCAGCACGCTGACCATGTCGCGCAGCTTGTCGGCCATCGCGTTAGGATCGACGCCCGTCAGTTCGTGCCAGTGGTTGTACCTCACACACAGTCGCCACTCTCTGGCAATGGCGAGGAGGTGGTCGTGCTTGGCCGCCAGCGTCGTCGCCGACCGGACATGATGCAGGCGGTCCTTGATCTCCTGCACGGCGCTCTTCAAGATGTCGACGGCCAGCGCCTGCTCACCGCAGCTGTATTTATTCATCCTATGGTGCTGCATCGTGAATGCTCTCTCTCTCACCACAGCCGACCTTGCTCAACGAGTGAGTCGTAGATCACCTGCGCCTCGTCCGATTCCCACGCCGACCACGTCGCTGTCGACGTATCATAGCTGAACCCGACGCGCTTCATTGCTTTATACAAGGCCGGTGGTAACTGCGCCGGTGGCGCTGCCTGGAGCGTCAGGCGTTTGCTGACGCGCAGGGGGTTGGCCGCTCGACGGTCGGCCTCGTCGTTGCGGCGCTTGAGCCACCGTACTTCCTCCTCCATCACCTCGATCAGCACTTGGACCTCCGGCGAGGTAGTCGACCCACCCGTACTCAGCCAATGTGTTAGGGCGCTCGTCGCCCACTCTAGCGTGCGACTGCTGGTTCGCTGCGACCTTTCGATCTTGTATGTCTCGTACAGGCGCGTAAGCACTTTCTCTTTTTGCAACTGCGCGGACTCGTTGTTGGGCATTTTTAACCATTGCCTGTAGTAGCTCGCCGTCGATGTTGATCGCGAAAACGTCCGGCATCGTGTAGGTGTAAAGGGGGTACTTACGTCTGCGCGTCAGCAAATCGTCGCGGTTGGCAGCGCCAAAGGTGTAGCCGCTGGTGACGTCGTGGTAGATAGATCGCTTTGTCCACCGCTCCAGATCCGCAGCCGACAGCGCATCGATCAACTCTTGCCGTGTGGTGACTGTTGTCATTTGGCATCCTCCAACGTCTTGATGCTTACCGTGTCCTCACCCTGGACGATCTCAGTGCCTTCAATGAGTTCACCGTCGTCGTCCATCGCTGCCATGATAGCCTTCTTGTCGGGGGCGTAGGTGACTTTCTCGCGCATAAACTTATTGGGTATCAACTCCTCGTTGAGTATCGCCACCGAGCGTCGTCCTTTGACGATTTTAACCGTGCCGTGGATGAGCTTTGCGGTCTTAGCTCCGATAGCTTGTATCCACGTCTCCAGCGACGACCGATGGTAGGAGCAGCGGCGCATGATCGTCGCGCATTGGCGCTCTTCCCACAATGTGATCTTTTCGATCTCTTCCTCTGCGTGAGCGTGGATCTGGGCGATGCGTTGACGGTGGTACGTCAAAGCCCGTAGATGGTCCTCTGCGCGGCTTTCGCCGTCGACTACGTCGTCAGCTACAGTGAGGTCGTCGGCCTCCAGCCGGTCGTATACGTCCTGCCACATTTCTTGTATTTTTTCGTTCATTCGCTTGCCCATCCAAAAAAGATGAAGGATTGTAATTCAGTATCGACGAACCAGCCGCACGGCCCATACTTACTGCCGACCGGATGCTTGTCGTCGTCGAGTATCGTGTCTATCGCGTCAGGATCTGCAACGTGATACAGCGTATCCTTCTCAGCGATGGTGCCGGTGTATCCGTTGTGGCCGTACTCATGTCGAGCTTGCGCCCTCGCCTCGTCAAACGCCTCCTGCGGCGTCATCGTAGTAGGGTTGCCATAAGCCGTCACAAACGTCGTAGCGCCCATTATTCCTCAACCTGCGGCCGGTCAACGCAACTGGAACACATCGGCATAAACGCCATCTCCATTTGATCGGGGTCTTTAGGCATCTGACCCCATCGGCATTTACCGCGCAGCTTGGGTATCTGTTCGACCTCGCGCTCTAACGCTTCGATCTCTTCTACCACGTTGGGGTACCACATCCGCAACTCTTCGCGTTCACCAGGCCGTGCAAAGGCACCGCACAAGCATTCGCCGCTCATATGAAGCAGGTCTACCACTTGGTTGCGCGGCAGCTTGTGATGGGTCATGTACCAATTTTTGTCGTGGTTGCTCCAGTTGTGGATGGGCGCTACCCAGACGCGTGCGCCGTCTTTGTTGATGGGTTCTGTCGTACCCATCCGGCGCGTTGATTCCAACGAGCGCACGCCCGACGCCAGCAGGATCCGATCTTTAAACTCTGTCTTATGCTCGCGGGTAAGCTGTCGGATTCCGCGTTCCTTAAGGCGGTTGTACATGACATGGTGCATCGTCGGCCCAGGAAAGCCATACTCTTTGACGATCTGGTCGTAGGGTACTGGAGGGTGGTACTCATACAACGTCCACCCGTTGTCGTCGCATACATCGCGCACAAAGTCTCGCGTCTGCTCGATGCCGATGCCGGTGTTGATATGGACGACGCCACCAAAGAGAGGGTGCTGGCTGGCAAGGTGGGTCGCACACAACGAGTCGTGGCCGCCGCTCATCAACCCAAACAGCACGCGAGGGTTGTATTGACGAATCGCTTCGTCGATTAACTGTAGGCCGTTCACCGTGACCACAGCCTTTTCCACCATTGCCCCAATTCGACTTGCGTCGTCGCGTCGGGCGTAGGTTCTGTTGTTGCCTCCAGTTTCTCCAGCAGGTGCTTGTTGGCCTTTGCTAGCCCATTGAGGCGCTGTTGCAGCGCGATGATAAGCTCGTCTTGATGGTCGCATCGAAGATTGTTTGCCGTGTCAATGAAGTCGATGCGCTTGTCAATTCTTGCGCTTTCGTTGATCGCTTTGTTCAGCCTGACTCGCTGGTCTTGTTGTTCTGCTATGGCGGCTTGTAGCTTGCCATTGGTCGTATCATAGGCGTTGCCTGTACGCGTTTTCCACGACTTAAATTGTGTGTTGTTCGCGGTGATGCGGTCCTCGATGTCGGCTAAACGCTTTTCGGCGGCGGCGTTCTTTTGCCTGTAGGCGTCATTGTATTTAATTTGTCGGGCAGTAAGGGCAGGTAACTCCGTTTTTTTCCATTCGCCGGTGTTGAGGTAATGCGATAGCACGTCGCGCACGTAGCGATACCCATGCTGCTGATAATTGGATCGTAATACACACAGTCCGCGCCGATAGTTACCGTAGGTGCTGGCACCGCACCCGATGCGTTCGGCGACCTTTCGTGCTATGTGCGGCGGTTGCACATCCATCTTTTTCTCTACCGCCGCACATAACCATCTCGCGTCGGCCACCTTATCATCGTCGCTCATCGTGTCCCACTCAGGCAACGTGACAGCGTCGACCGCACCGTTGGTACCGTTCAGCGGCAGTTGCTCACCGTCGGGCTTGGGCAGCTTGTCGTGGTGCTTGGTGTGGCATGGCTCACACAGCACCAGCAGGTCGGTGTTCTTTTCGCGGCCCAGACGTTGGTAGGTGTTATGGTGGGCGTGGAGTTGTACGTCTTTGCGCTTGGCCCCACATAGCTGGCACTTCTGACCAGCGCGTTGCTTGGCAGCTTGAGCTTTGGCGGCCCAACCTGGCGTTTCTATATACGCTGCATAGCGTTTGGTTATCGACATCAGTCGTCCTCCTTGATCGAGCGTATCGTGACCTCTACACGCGGATCGTCGGTATCTTTGTGAAATGAATCGGTAAAACCTTTAATGATTTTCTGGTTGTCCTCCGGCAAGATCGACGCCTTGACGAGGCCGTCGATTATCATTTTGCTGGCGATGCGGATGTTGTCAGGGTCTTTACGGCCGTTGTTGTACCAGACGAAGTCAATCTCTACAGGCGGTGTCACCGGCCGCAGGCGCTGGGCTACGCACTCTGCGACGGTGACACCGGTCCAATACTTCTTAGACTTGGCGTAGAACTTCCAATGGCGTTTGACGTCGTTGATCAAACTGTTGAAGTCCGGCAGCTTACCCCGTACAATCAGCGTCTCGCTCAAAACGGCAGATCGTCGTCGTACTCGTTGTTAGTCGGGGCCGCTGCTGGTGGCGCTGGTTCGGCCGGAGGCGGCGTTGGAGGTGGAGGTGGAGGAGCAGGTGCCGGTGCGGCCTGGGGTTGCGACAGCGCCCTGAGATCTAAAGTTTTACAGGTCTGAATAAACAACGTCGCAGCAGCTGCATTAATGGCGTCAGGTGACGACTTGTCGATTTTATAACCGCAGTCGGTATACGTTTTTTCGGCTTGAGCAATGCACCGTTTGAAGTGGTGCATCATCAACTTGTACGTCTCTTTAGCATCACCGGCCGGCGGTGGAGTTGGCGGTGCCGCGACGGCGTTTCCGGCTGGCGCGGCTTGCGTAGGGTTGCCGGTGCCGCCTTCGACCACGAACGTATTGAACCGGCGCTGCTCGCCGTCCTTCTCGTAGCTTTCCTGGGTCTTGGTGACCGTCAACTCGACGCCAGGGCCGGTGCCAGCGTTCAACATTGCTTGGTGCAGCTTGACGTCGGCAAACAGACCATGACGCACACCGTCGACATCGACAGCATACAAAAAGCTCATGCCGTATTGGCCGTTGACTTCACGATAGTCGCCAAACGGCAGCGTAAAAGTCGTCGGAACGTTGATCTGGAGGTTGAGCTTGGGGGGGTGTGATTGTGTCATCCTATCACCTCCATCAACAAACGAGGGGCGATCTGGATGACGAGGCCAACGGTCAGCGCGGCGAGAAAATATGCGCCAACTCTATCAAAAAGCTTGCAAACTGCACAATCAGGCAGTATTTTACTCATAACAAACGTTCCTTTTACTTAGCGGTGAGAGTGGGTGTTTGTTGCCTTCGCCGGTGTCGGGCTGCAACCCGATGCCGGTGTTTTTGTTCTATCCTCCTTTACATAGGCGGTTGTGGTAACTCTGATGGTATGCGCCACCACCAGCGACGTATCTGCGGCAACTCATCATCGGCCATGTCGCCGGTGGCGCGAACTAGTTTTAGAAAATGCGAGGTGTAGTTTTTCGTCACAGTGCCGTAGGGGTCAACGCTGACCGTTAGCCAATGCACAAACAACAATTTGCAATGCTGGACCTCGCGGCCATCCAAGTTAATCCAACTCGCGTACAATAGGGTATTTGTGATATTGTTGTCGTTGTTTTCGTTGGCCTTACACATCGCCGCAAAGCTCAGACACCGATTTGTAACGTTTTTTCTTTGATATGATTCGCCGCTACACGTGAAATCGTCCGCCATGTAGGGCAACAACTCAGCTTCCGTGTGCTGGTGTACATGCTTCTCAATTTGTCGCAACATCGTGTCGATCCGCGCATCACCCGACAGCAACGGTTTCGCAATCACCTCACTCGACGGTTTGTATTCGTCGTAGCTTACGAGGTATTTGTAATCGAGTTGCGTATAATTTTGAATCGCGTGCAGATATTTAAGACTAATGCGTTCTGTGCTGCCGCTGGCGAGCGCGAGCGTCGTCTCTTTTGGTATAGCCAACTCAACGGCCAGCGATGTTGGCGTCATCTGGTGGTCATCGAGCCAATGTTGGAGCGGTGTGATTCGGCGAATCGGGGGTGGTGCGGTCATGTCAACACCTGCCAATGTTTGAGGTTTTTTGTTGCTGTTGAAATTATTATACGGCGCTGAAATGGCATTTGCAAATACTGGTTTTTTGGCGGTGGCGTAATCGGCGTAATAATTCGCCGGTTTTGGCGAAATGTGGCGTGGTATCGCGCCGATCATTGATATGTTTATTTTTGCCACCATAATAAAAACAACACTTTACGGTAAATCGTACATTTATTTTATTTTTTTTTGCAATCGCTTTGATTTACGGCCATTTAATCCATGTTCTTGTTGATACACGGCGAACACCTGCACAAAGTAGCACCACTTTACTACAGTACGCTAATCGTCGAACTCGCGCAAATAAAAAAGCGGCCGCCGCAGGACTATCCTGCAACGACCGCCTAGCTGTTAACCTACCCCGTAGGAGCAGATTAATCGGAATATACGAGATCCATCGCTGGCTGCAAAGCCAACAACACCTTTAGCAGCTGTCGAGCGGTGCCTGGCACCTCGCACTCGCCCCGTTCCCAACGTCCAATCGTTTGTATCTTACACCCCATTGTCTTGGCGAACTGGGTCTGGGTCTGACCGAAATGGGCGCGTAGCTGCCGCACCTGTTGGCCCGTTAGATCGTCGGGTAGTTGGTCTACGTTCAATGTAATCGTCGCTCCTGCCATTAGTTAATCCTCCTCCATTGTTTTGTTGTGGGTCGGGCAACTTGGCGCTCCATCAGCGTCAAGCCATTTGCGCGTGATCCGCACCGTATAAGCGCACTCGATGCACGTCACCTTAATCAATCGCGCCGTCTGTTTCTTAGGCGCACCAACTACCTTGGC
>Ga0209756_1003620_pt1 | contig 12417 bp, 10 predicted proteins | sample ETNvirenome_6_85_FD_184071 | JGI IMG/M metagenome (GOLD analysis project Ga0209756, IMG submission 184071) | Marine viral communities from the Pacific Ocean - ETNP_6_85 (SPAdes) (version 3) | ecosystem: Environmental > Aquatic > Marine > Oceanic | place: Pacific Ocean | collected 2013-06-19
AGCGCAAGCGGCTATATATCAGCATCAGCAATATATGCACATACAATTTATACATCTGGTTCTACACTTCATGTTGGTAGCGAAACTTTTAAACAATCTGATTTAGAACTCATGAAGGCTGGTAAGCCAATTGTATCTGAAGAAAATCAAAAGACAATAGGCGCAACTGGAAATGCAGAAGCAGTATCAAATTCTCGAAATTATATTAAACCTCAGTTATGGGTGCACGAATCAGATAACGAATCAGCGCTTATTCATAACACGGCCCATAAACTATCATTTAGAACAGCTGGAGGAGACCCCTTAGATATATACACGGATGGAAGTAGTAATGATTATGTAAAATTAGGTAGTTCAACAAATTCAGGAGCTACTCAAATTGAGTTAAGAGGCTCGGTTACAGCATCAAATATAGCTGCATCTGGATATGTAAGTGCATCAAACTTTTATACCGATAATACTCGAATAAAAATACTACCTAGAGATTTTGTACCTGGAAATGTAGGTAGACCTGTAATGACTAATGATGATACGTTTTTGACTGCAAGTATATTTTCATATGGATCTGATAATTGTTATGCCCATATTGATATCCCTTTTGGGTATTCTGCAATATATGCAAAAATATCTGGTAGCGATACTGCACAAAACTTCGTAACGTATGAAGCTAATATAGGTCATAATCGATTAACAATTGTTGGATCAGCAACTAATATAAATACTGAATGCGCATTAACAACTACACCGGCAAATGACGACAATTATTTAGTGATTGGAATAACTTCAGATGGAGCCTCTGATGAAATTTTTGGCGGATACGTAACAATACAACCAACACGATAAAAAGATAAATTATGGCATTAGCAGATAAACACTCAGATAGCGACAAACATAAAATAACAGATTCTTCAGAATTATCAAAAATATCTGCTTCATTTGCAGACGGTAAACATATAGATTTACAAGCTTTTCCAGGAGAAGCAGCGTTATTATTTCAATTGCAGAATATGGAAGAAGATATTAAAGAAATACGAAGATTTATTGTATCTGAAAATAAAGCCTCAATAACCACCTTAACAGAAGCATCTCAATCATTCTCAGCCAGGGTAACTGCAAATGATTCAAAAATAACGACTCAATTTCCAACGACATCAACAAAGGTACTCAAATCAACTGCAGCTATTGTAAAAGCGCTTCATACTCCAGGAGCTGAAGATGATAGTGCAGATACTTTACAACTAACATTAGTAGTATATAATTCTAAAGGTGAACCAACAAGACAAAAAATATTTAGACTAAATTCTCAATAAAAGTCTTTACCTTTTTTAATTAATATGCAATTTATTGATATTTATATAAAAGTATAAAAGTATAAAAGTATATAACACTATGGCAACAAAAATTCCAATATGGCCCGGCTCATCATCATTTTTTCCAGGAGATACTCCTTTTGGATTGTATGATACTGACACGGCATACCAAACAGATATTGAAAAATCTGCAGATTGGTGTGCTAAAAGATTAGGCTATCCAATAGTAGATATAGAACTACAAGATATAAATTTTTATACATGTTTTGAAGAAGCAGTTACCGAGTATAGTACTCAGGTAAACTTTTATAATATTAAAGAAAATTTATTAACCTTAAAGGGAACAGCAACAGGCAGTAATTTAACACATAAAGAAATAACGCCAACTCACGATAGACTAGTTACTATTGCTAAAAGCTACGGTGCTGAAGCTGGAGTTGGTGGAAACGTAACATATTATAGTGCATCTATATCTGTAACACAATCCCAACAAGTATATGATTTAACTGATTCTAATTTTGTAAGTTTAGAGTCTGGAATAGCTGGTGAAGATGATATAGAAGTTAAAAAAGTATATTATCAAGGAACCCCTGCCATGTCAAGATATTTTGATCCATATGTTGGAACAGGATATGGTAGCGATCATCTATTAGATGGATTTGGAATGGGTAATTATAGCCCAGCAGTAAACTTTTTAATGATGCCAATGTATGATGACCTATTAAGAGTACAGGCAATAGAATTTAATGATACCATTAGAAAATCCGCATATAGTTTTCAGCTAGTAAACGACAGATTAAAAATATTTCCAAAACCTTCTGCTAATTTTAAGATGTGGATAGAATATGTAAAACGAGCAGACAGAAAAGATGCATTAAAGCATGGTAGTGTTGCAAACACTGTTACTGATTTTTCAAATGCAGGATATGATAATATGCTGTATAGAAATATTAATGACCCTGGAAAACAATGGATTAGAAAATATACTTTAGCATTAGCAAAAGAATTATTGGGTAATATTAGAAGTAAGTACGGATCAATACCTATTCCAGGATCAGAAACTAATCTCGATGGAGACACACTAAGAAGCGAAGCTTCAGTGGAAAGGGAAAATTTAATAACCCAATTAAGAGAAGATCTTGAAGCAGCTTCTAGAAGAAACCTTTTAGAACGACAACAAGAGGAATCTGATTTTATGAATCAAACAATGAATAAAATTCCATATGGAATATATATAGGGTAATTCATGGCACTATTTGGATCAGCAAGAGACGTTAGCCTTTTTAGAACTCTTAGTAGAGAGTTGGTTAATGATATTATAGATACTGAAGTAGATATTTTAAAAACTTCTATTTATGATGTTGACGAAAACTTATATGGCGAGTCAATTGATAAAATATTTAAACCTGGAGTTAGGGTAAACTGTTTAATAGAAGTAGATGACCAAGTTTGGGACACAACAGAGCTTGGTCCGGATATTAATCAATTATCTAAGTTTAGTTTTTTAAGAGACGATCTTTTACCTACAGGAAGTATTGGAACTCCAGCTGCAAATATTGTTTTGGAGGTTGGTGATATAATATATTGGAATAATATATACTGGGAAATAGACAGTGTTATACAAAACCAATTAATAGTTGGTAAAGATCCTGCAAAAGACAAAGGATTTGTTTCTGGAGGAAGAGGAGAATTTGGATCTAATTTTTCTATTATTTGCCAAACTCACCAAACTAGAAAAAGCAGAACCCAGTTAGATGATATTAGAGTAGGATATAATAATTATGGATTATACGGAGAATAAAAATGTCAGGTAAACAAAGATCTATTCCAGCAACATACAATAGAAACCAACAGGGAACTACTGACAGTTTAGGCAATAAAATATTCAAAGATAGGACTACCCAGGTAAATAGAACAAACGATATTAAAGAGGTATCTGTTGGACTATATGACGTTGATGAGGCAATTTATTATTATTTTGAAAACGTAATAAAGCCAAGGGTAATTGAAGGGGAAAGAGAAATAAAAGTACCTGTAATATATGGTTCTCCAGAGCGATGGAAAAGTGTTCAAAAGTCTGGAGTATATAGAGATGAAACTGGAAAAATTCAATACCCTATACTAATATACAAGAGAACAGGAATAGAAAGACTAGAAGGATATAATAAGCTAGACGCAAATAACCCAAATCTTTTTTACTCTGTTTCAAGCAATTATAATGAACGAAATAGATATGACCAATTTGATATACTTGTTGGTAGAAGTAAAGGTAAAAAAACCCACAACGTGGTTATTCCAGATTATGTAAAATTATCATATGATTGCATATTATTAACTGACTTTATAAAACACCAAAATAAAGTTATAGAGGATATAAACTATGCATCCCATGCATATTGGGGAAAAGACAATTATTATAAATTTTTAGCAACAATGGCATCATTTAATCTTACAAACGATGCAGCACAAGGAGAAGAAAGAACTTCTAGGGCAGAATTTACGTTAGAGATGAGTGGCTATATTATACCTGATAATTTACAAAAAGATATGACACAAGCCAATAAGTTAGATTATGGAGTTGCTAAAGTACAAGTGGGAATAGCAACAGTAAAAGATATTGAAAGCAAGGGTGGAAGAAACCCACAAACAGGCCTAGCCGGAAAAACAAGTGTTTACGGTAGAGGCACAAATCAAGGTTCAAAACCGTCTCCAAGATTCGATATACTTGCGGGACACGGCGAAGGACAAATTTAATAATTAAAAATTACGGAGGTTACAAATGGTATTATCAAACGACATTCAAGAAAAATTAAGCAAACACAGAGAAGAAAAAGCAACACAAACATCAACAGAAAAAAAGTTTTCTAAAGAAGAATTAGATCAGATTTCAAGTATAAAATCTAATTATGATGCAATAACATTACGAATGGGACAGGTTCACTTTGAATTGAGTGCATTAAACGAAGAAAAAATAAATTTAGAATCAGATTTTAATAAAAATAGAGATGAAGAAGTTAACTTTGCAACACAATTAACTAATAAATACGGAAAAGGTTCTTTAGACATTTCTACTGGAATTTTTACGCCAGCAGAATAGTTTTTGGATTCTTGTTCTATATTTATATATGAATATCTGTATTCACTTTTATCAACAGAATAGATAAAAAATAGTATAATTAGAGGAGAATATAAATGGCCGAAAGAATAGTTAGCCCAGGTGTTTTTACACAGGAAAATGACTTATCTTTTTTACCAGTGGGAATTGGTGAAATAGGAGCAGTAATAATTGGTAGAACCCAAACAGGTCCAGCATTTAAACCTGTTAAAGTTAGATCAATGAACGAATTTGAACTTAAATTTGGTAGTAGTACAGCAGGTACATACGTACCTTTTACAGTAAAAGAATATATAAAAAGCGCAGGTGTAGTTACGATTGTTAGAGTCTTAGGACTTGACGGTTTTACTGCCCCTAATCAAGTATATTTAGTAGCTTCTGGATCAGCAACAGGTCCTTCTGGATCAACTGTTGCCGCGTCAACTCCATTCTTATTAGGAGTATTACAAGCTTCAGCTAATGGAGACAACACTACTAAAGATGGTTTAATGCCAGAAACAACAATAGGATTTGGAGCATCTCAATCAGCAGCTTGGTCTGATGTGTTTCCAAACGACAATGATGAAAATTCTGATAAATTTGGAGGTGCATTAACTGGAAATGGAGAATTATCTCTTACTAAATTCTTTGGACATTTAGCTTCAGTACACCAAACAGCATCATTTGATAAAACAAACGACTTTTATATTCCTAAATTAGTAGGTAAAGGGCCTGGAATTCATGTTCCAACCGCAGCATACAGCACTAGCCAACCTGCTTCTTATGTTTATTCATTGTTTAATTCTCAATCTTATGGAGCACACTCAAATAACAAGGGTGGTGGATATAAGTTTACAGTAGCTTCCGCATCTCTTGCATCAATTACATTTGCCGCAGCAGCTACTACAGTTACAGGAACAAATTCAACTACTTCAGGTAAAGAATATGTTAATGCAAGTACTCCTTGGGTAGTTTCACAAACTGTAAATGCTAAAAACTTCCCAGTACTTAAGTTCCACACTCTAGCAGACGGTACAGATGCGAATAGAAAATATAAAATAAGTATATTGGGTATAAAATTTGCAGGAAGTATTAGTGGTCAAGACTACGGAAGCTTTACTGTTGTTGTTAGACCAATAGACGATACAGATAATAAAGTATTAGCATTAGAATCCTATTCAAACTGTAATCTAGACCCTAGTTCTCCAAACTATATTTGTAGACTTATTGGTGATAGAAATACTACATATGATGGTAATGGAAAATTAGTTACTAGTGGAGACTATCCTAATATATCTAAATTTATAAGAGTAGAAGCTCATCCAAACGTAGCAAATGCGGTATACGATGAATCTTTAATTCCTTTTGGAAATGAGCCTTACATCTCTCCACTATCTATTACAGTTAGTGGCTCAAAAGTAGCTTCATATCCTGCAGCTGCCTTAGTAACTTCTAGAAGTTTAGGTACAGATACAACTACATACTTTGGATTTAACTTTGACGAAACAATATTAAAGAATGGTGGATATAATTATTTAGCTCCACTTTCTGATGACGCTGTAACAGGTAATAACTCAAACTTCTTATTAGAAAACAGTACTGATGGAATGGCAACTACTGGAGCTGATCCATTAATTAAAGTTTCTGGAAGTACAGCGTTAAATGCTAAAAGGTTTACACTAGCTTTCCAAGGAGGATTTGATGGAGTTAATCCTGCAAAACAAGTTGCTATAGGAAAAGATATGCTATCAACTAATACGTTCGGATTTAGTTTTGCAAATACAACTGCAGATGGATATGTTGCATATAAGAAAGCTCTTGATACTGTAACTAATCCTGACGAAATAGATATTAATCTTATCGTAACACCAGGACTACTTACACAAAATGCAGCAAATTTTGCAACAAAAGTAATGGATGTTTGTGAAGCAAGAGGTGATTGTTTCTATATTATTGATGGAGTTAACTCCCTTAACGGTGATAGTGTAACAGCGGCAACTACACAAGCTGCAAATTACGATACAAACTACGCAGCAATGTATTATCCTTGGGTTAGAGTATTTGATGCAACAATAAATAGATTCTTATTTGTTCCACCATCAGTTGTAATACCTGGCGTATACTCATTTAATGACAAGGTTGCTTTCCCATGGTTTGCTCCTGCAGGTCTTAATAGAGGTAGCTTAACTACAGTAACTGAGCCATACACTAGACTTACACACGCAGAAAGAGATGATTTATACGAAGGTAAAGTTAATCCAATTGCAATATTCCCTAATACAGGAGTTTGCGTTTGGGGTCAGAAAACTTTACAAACTAAACCATCTGCACTTGATAGAATTAATGTTAGAAGACTGTTAATTAAACTTAAGAAATTTATTGCATCTTCTACTAGATACTTAGTATTTGAAAATAACACAACAGCAACAAGAAATAGATTCTTAAATATTGTTAACCCGTATCTTGAAACTGTTCAACAACAGCAAGGTTTATATGCGTTCAAAGTTATTATGGACGAATCAAATAATACACCTGATGTAATTGACAGAAATCAAATGAAAGGCGAAATATTTTTACAGCCTGCAAAAGCTGCTGAATTTATCATTGTTGACTTTAACATTATGAGAACAGGTGCATCTTTTGAAGAATAAAAAACAGTATAAGACGATATTTATATATAGAGGAGAAAAATAATGGCAAATTTAGTCGATCCAAATGAAATAATGTTCACGGCGTTTGAGCCTAAACAGCAAAATAGATTTATATTTTATGTTGATGGAATTCCAGCATATCTTATTAAAACAGCTGCTAGGCCAGTTATAACAACTGAAACGGTTGAATTACAACATATAAATGTTTCAAGATACGTTAAAGGTAAAAGTACTTGGGGCCCGGTAAGTTTAACACTTTATGACCCAATTGTACCATCTGGAGCACAAGCGGTAATGGAATGGGTAAGATTACACCACGAATCAGTAACAGGTAGAGATGGTTATGCAGATTTCTATAAGAAAGACGTAACAATCAATGTACTTGGGCCAGTAGGTGATAAGGTAGAAGAATGGACTGGTAAAGGCGCATATATTACAAGTGCTGACTTTGGAGCAATAGATTGGACAGCTACAAATGCAGTTAACGAAATCACTATGGAAATTCAATGTGATTACTGGATCTTACAATTCTAAGATAACAACACTACATATTTTTAAAAGGCCCTATAACTTAGGGTCTTTTTTTGTTTATTTTTTGCAGAAATATATATTTATATATGTTATATTAGAAACAATAGGAGAAAAGTTATGACTAAAGTAGTAGACCAAGATTACCCTGGACAAGAAAGATTATCAGATCAAGACATAAAAAATTTAGCAATTCAAAACGCTGGAAAAGCTGTGGAAACAGCCGCTAAAAATTATGCATTTCCAACCGAAACAATAGAATTACCTAGTGAAGGATTGTTATATCCAGATACAAGCCCACTATCATCTGGAAAAGTTGAAATTAAATATATGACAGCTAAAGAGGAAGATATTCTTACTTCTCAAAACCTTATTAAGAACGGAACAGTTATTGATGTATTACTAAAATCACTCATTGTCAGTCCCATAAATTATAATGAATTACTTGTTGGAGACAAAAACGCTATTATGATAGCCGCTAGAGTTTTAGCATATGGTAAAAATTATGAAGTTGAACTAACCGGTCCTAATGGAGATAAACAGCTTGAAAATATTGATCTTACGCTATTTTTAAATAAGAGATTAGATCATTCAACATTTGAAAAAGGACAAAATAAATTTTCGTTTCAATTACCTGCTGCAAAAAGAATGATTGAATTTAAACTTTTAACACATGGTGATGATAAAAAAATAGCAGATTCAATAAAGGCAGCTAAAAAAGCTTCAAACAGAATATCCGGTGTGTCACCTGAACTAAGCACTAGACTAAAACACATGATAATTTCAGTAGATGGAGAAATGGATAGAATTAAAATATCTAAATTTGTAGACACTGAATTTTTATCTAGAGACTCTCTTGAATTTAGAGAATATATAAAGCAAGTATCTCCAGATATTGATCTTACATATACATACTATGGTGAATCTGATGGAGAAGAAAGGTCAGTAACCATGCCAATGTCCGTTAAGTTTTTTTGGCCTAGGTCCTAACTATAGGGCCATTCTGCACAAAACGTTATTTGAAATGGCGTACTATTCCCAAGGGGGTTTTAACTGGACTGACCTTTATACGATGCCAGTACACCTTAGAAGATTCTATCTTGATAAGTTAACAGACGTTAAAAAGAAAGAAAAAGAACAGGCAGAAAAACAAAGCAAAAAATCTTCTCCAAGAATGCCTCGAAAGAGATAATAACTCTAACTTTCTGATATTTATATATGATAAACCATGAAAATCAGGAGACAATAAATGACAGAACAAGAACTTCGCAAACAAATTAGAACAGAGGTTAAATCAATAATCTCAGAAGAAAACGCAATAACTAAACTTTTAGGTAAACTTTTTACAGGTATGTCAAAAGCTGCCCAAAAAAGAGCAGTAAAAAAGATGATGAATACTCCTGAGTTGGTAGCACTCATGAAATCTTCTGACAATCCAAGAACAAATGCGTATATAGATGCAATAAATAAACTGTAATATAACCAATGGCAAAATTTGAAGACATAAAAAAAGCCAATGAAGAGCAAAAAAAGCTCAACAAAAACCTTGACGACGCAGTTAGAAGGGTTGGCACCATGTACACTAAGTACGAGGAGTTTTCAGATAAGCGGTCAAAGGAAGCTAAAGCATATAAAAAAGCATTAGATGCCCAAGAAAAATCTTTAGATACAATTTCAGAAAAAGTAGAAGATCAAAAAGAAGCTGTTGCCAAAATTGCAACAGAATATAAAGAACAACTAAAAACCTCTGCAAAACTAAAAGGTATAGAAAAAGATATTACAGACTTCCAAAAAGAAAAAGTATTATCTGCTAAAGCTATAGAAGGATTTGACCAATCTTCTTTATTAACTTTAAAAGCCAAAGAAGCATTAGATTCTGGAAGGGTTGGAAAGTCTCAAGCAATATTAGAAATAGCTAGTCTTGAAAGAGACTTAATGAAAGAGGTTGTAGACGGAAACCTAGATCTTGAAGACGTACAAGGAAGACAGGCCGAAATAGTTCAAGACTTAGCTTCAAAATATGATTTAACAGGAGAAGAAGTTGACAACATTACAGCTGCCGTAGATGGACAGTTTAATAATGTTGCAGCTTTAAATGAAGAGTTAAATCAAACAAATGCACTTGGAATATCTAGAAGAGATATATTACAGTCTCAACAAGAAGCATTGTCTGGACAAGATGATATGCTTAAAAAATTAAAAGCTGGAGCCACGAAATATATTGGAGTATTTAGTAACGGATTTTTAGCATTTGGAGCAGTATCTAAATTTTTAGCAGACCAAGTATTAAGTACTAGAGACTTAGCAAAAAATCTTGGAGTAAGCCAAGGTACGGCATTTAAACTTGGAAAACAAACTAAGCTATTAAAAATGGAATTTGCTGGTATGGGTATGGACTTTGCTGAAGCCCAATCCCAAATGGTGGAACAAGCCTCTGATCTAACTGAGGTAACTTATGGAAACGTTAAAGCTGTTGGTATCATGTCTGAAAGATATGGTATGGGAGCAGCTCAAGCTGCAAAATTAAGAAAAATACAATTAGAAATATCTGGCGGTAGTGAAGATGCTGCAGATGCATTAACAGCTGGCGCAATTGCCTTAGCAGAAGCAAATGATGTAGCTCCAGGAGCAATATTATCTGATATGGCATCAAATAGTGAAGAATTTGCAAGATATGGAGCAGAAGGCGCAAAAAGAATGGCACTAACTGCCGTAGCCACTAAAAAAATAGGAATTGAAATGTCATCACTAGTTTCTGCTAGTAGAGGATTATTAGATATAGAAAATTCTCTTAACGCAGAAATGGAAGCAGAAGTAATGCTTGGTAAAGAGCTTAATCTTGAAACTGCGAGAGCAGCTGCATTAAGAGGAGACCATTTAACAGTTGTTAAAGAATTAGCAAAAGAGTTTGGCACTGTTGAAGACTTCCAAAACTTATCAGTATTACAACAAGAAGCAGCAGCTGCGGCGGCTGGTTTAACTGTTGAAGAAATGACTAAGATGCTTGCTAATCAAGATAAAATAACCAATCTTAAAGGCGAAGAATTAGAACATTTTAAAAAGACTGGTGAATTAGCAGCTGAAGCTATACCACACGGCGAAAGACTTGCTGGTTTTGCAGCAGAAAATGTAAACTCAATAATTGCTGGAGTTGGAGCGTATGGTTCAATGAAGCAAGGTATTAAAGATGCAGCAAAAGCTGCCTCAAGTGGTATGGGTATATTAAAGAAGTTTCTGGGATTTGGTGGAGATAAAAGTCCAGCTGGAGATATAGTTTCTAAAGTAACAGATACAGCTAAAGACAAAGGCGGAGATTTAATTTCCAAGGTAACTGACAAGGCAAAAGACAAAGGAAAAGACCTTCTTAAATCAGGCACAGACAAAATAAGTGAATCAATACCTAGTCCAACAAAAGCAACAGAAGCAGCTGCAGGTACCTCTGGATCAGGAAGTACTAGTTTTATGGATAAATTAGGAAAAGTTGATATGAAAAAAGTTCTTATGGGAGCAGCCGCAATGGTTGTTGTCGCGGCAGCTGTATATGTTTTTGGTAAGGCTGTTCAAGAATTTTCAGAAGTTAGTTGGGGAGATGTTGGTAAAGCCATAGTTGGAATGCTGGCATTAGTTGGAGCCGTAGCTATATTAGGGGCAATAATGTCTTCAGGAGTTGGAGCAATTGCAATTATTGCAGGAGCAGCCGCAATGTTAATAGTAGCCGCTGCAGTTTATGTTCTAGGAAAAGCAATACAAGAAATGGCTAAAGGATTTTCAATGATGGGAGAAATAGGCGAAACCATAACCGAATTAGCAGGATTAGGAGGAGCATTTATGATGATTGCCGCAGGTTTTGCTGCAATGGGATTAGGATTAATTCCATTTGCATTTGGTCTTGCAGCTATTACTCCATTTCTTCCTACCCTAGTAGCTCTAGCAGCTATGGGAGCCGTATTAGGAACAGTATTTAGTATATTTAGTGGAGGAGAAGAGGAAGAAAGTGAAAATTCAACGTCGTCAGAATTATCTGGAAAAGATGGAGAATCTGGTTCTAGTGGAGAAGATGGACAAAGTTCAGAGAGTGTTGAAAAAGACAATGATATAAACAAACAACTATTATCTAAAATGGATGAATTAATAGGCGTAATTAAACAAGGTGGAGACGTTAAGTTAGACGGTAGAAAAGTAGGAGAAACCATGTTTTTAGGAAGAAACCCAGCAGGAGCGTAAAATGGCAGATGGACCAAACATAAATAAATTTGAAACTGTAGATTTAGCATCCTTTTATAAAAACAATGGAAGCCAATTTTCTGGTATTCAACCAAAAGCCGGACAATCTGATCTTTCGGCGCCTCAATTAAATACGACAGTAAATCAAACACCGTTAACAGATTTAGCTAAAAACTCTCCTGAAATAGGAGTATTTTCTCCAGGTCAAATAACATCTAATGTACAAGTGTTCGATTTACCAGCAACACCTGAAAAAATAGGTATAGACGTTGCAGGATTTTTATTTAGTCCAGCGTTTACTACGCAAAATGTATCTAATAATATGTCCTCTCCAGGCCAATCAGGTCCTCAGGTTTCAGCATTTGGTTTTACCCCTGGCTTTACAACTCCAGAATTAAAAATAGTAAATGGAAGTGCAGACATAGATGCATCAGGTTTTACAAAAAATATGACTAATCCAATCAGTCAATTTAAAGGAATAGGTGGAACAGCAGGAGCATTTAAGTTTACAAGCCAAAAACTATCTACTCAGTTAAAAGTGCATAACGGTCTAGCTGATATAGATATGAATGGTTTTATTACTGGTAAAAAACACCTAGGTCCTAGTGAT
>Ga0209756_1003625_pt1 | contig 12403 bp, 10 predicted proteins | sample ETNvirenome_6_85_FD_184071 | JGI IMG/M metagenome (GOLD analysis project Ga0209756, IMG submission 184071) | Marine viral communities from the Pacific Ocean - ETNP_6_85 (SPAdes) (version 3) | ecosystem: Environmental > Aquatic > Marine > Oceanic | place: Pacific Ocean | collected 2013-06-19
GCTGAGACAGCTCCCGACACCTGTATTTTGGCATTAATAGTGTCAGTACCCAAACCGAGCTGATTTCTTCCAGCGTTCTGCTGGAACAAATCGGGGATGACTAACGCAGCTAAATCTCTTGCTCTTGACATGGTAACAGGTTTTTATTTATTTATTTATTGAATGACTAATTGATATAATTATGATAAAGTCAATGTGGTTGAACCAATTCCAGAAGCAGTAAACGTCAACTCGTTACCAACCAAACTAATTTGGATAGGTGTAGTGTTTGCTGCACTAATAAATCCGCCAGTAGCGGTTATTATGCCAACATCTCCACCACTACTAATAGTAACAGTATTATACGAAACCAATTCTACAATGTCACCTGCAAAACGAGACACGTCCAATGTAACAGTAGTTCCATCAGTTGCAGTAAATTCACTTGTTGCCAGTTTTACTCCGTTGACAAAGACATCAAGACTGCCAACATTGTATGCAAAGTTAAATATTGATTGTCCCTCTGTAGCAGTAAATGATTGATCTGTCCTAGCATCTGGAAGATTAGTCCCAATTGTGACGATTCCAACTTTTGAATCATAACCAGTTACTGAAATACCAAAACCCAAGTTAATTGTACTTGCCAATCCAATGGGCACATTATTATCCATAAAGAGAAAGTTACTTCCTCCAGCACCAACAATATTTGCTGGATAAGTCATTGCCTCTAAAACATCACCTGCTCGAGATCCACCAATAACATTAAATGATAATCCATCAGTTGCTGTAAAGTCAGAGGACTCTACTAACTTAGAACCATTTAAAAATACATCAAGATTTCCAATATCATATCCACCAACAAACTGGAATGATGTTTGTCCAGCACCAGCAGTATACTGGCGACGTAAAACTTGACCAGGGAGAGGTGAAACAATCTCTGCTTGATACGATACAAACTCAACTGTATCACCTACTCTTGCTGTAGATGCTAATGAAACTGTAGTTCCATTTGTTGCAGTATAATCAGATCCTTGAACAAGTTTGATACCATTTGAATATGCCTCAATGGCATTACGATTATATTGGAATGGGAATGTAATCTGAGGAGATCCGATGCTTACAAAGGATCTAAATGTATAACCAAGAGAACCTAATCCAACAGTAACGTGAGCAACGTTATCAGAGGAAACTCCAACAGTTACGCCAGGACCAATAAAGTTTAATGTAGTTGCTGTTCCAACAAATGCTCCAGAGGTCTCAATACCTACGGAGGAAATTCCAGGACCACCACTGATATAAACATCAGCACGAGTTCCAAAAACTTCAACTAAAGTTGCTCCAATACCAGTAAAGTTAATGGTTGTTACACCACCACCAATTGGTACACCACCGGATTGAATACCAGTTGCGGCAAAGAACTCTGTTGCGAGTCCTGCCTGAAGATTAGTAATTGTGGTTATGCCAGTTAAATTGGCATTACCTGATATATCGGCAGCAGATGTAGCAGTGAGGAATCCAACGCTGACGTTTCCACCAGCAGCATAGATCTCATTAACAGTACCAATGCCACTTACATTCAAATTGGTGATGTTGTTTAAGACCCCACCACCTTTAATATTTCCAGTTACATCTAAATCTCCAACGACAAGTAAGGTAGTCTTACCAATACTGACATGACCAGTAATGGTTGAAATACCTACAATGTTTACATCACTACCAAATCCAACTGGTTTGGAGAAAGTAGAGACTCCACTGACTGTAAGATTTGTCGCACCAATACCCCCAACCACATGCAGAGTATGCTGTGGTTGAGTGTTTTGGATACCTACACGGCGAGTATCAGCATCTGCAAAGATTAACTCTGTGCTGACCTCTAACCCGTTTTTGACGACAAAATTCTTATTGATTGCCATTGGAGATCACTATCCCTCCTATTTGTTTTTATTTATACGAGTTAACTTTGTATCTGACCAAATGTCTTCCACTCGTTAGTAGAAGTGTATACCCAACCAATGACCCCACCATTAGCAGGATTGGCATTAAAGACGATATCTCCAACAGTTCCTGCTGTTGTAGGTTGATTGGCACCGATTGTATGCCTTCTGGATACTGTCTGATCACCTTGAATCAGGAGAGAATTGACCTCCAATCCTTTATCTGATGTGGATACAACCTTCTCGTTAAAGTTAACAGGACCATCAAACTCGGACAATTGAGTATTATCAGGACCACCCTCAACCTTAAGTGAGCGAGTAACATTAACTTCAAGTGGAGTTAGGACATCAAATCCAACACTGACATCATCTTGTAGACGATCTTGACCCTTAACTGTTGGTACAGGTGCGTCAATAACTTCTTCTCTACCAGTTGCGGAACTTACCTTCTTGTTACCGATATAGAACTCACCAGAGTCATCCATACCAGTAAAGACAACAATACCAGAGTCTTCTCTAAATGATCTCGCAAGTAATTTTTCTGTGGATGAGAGGATTCTATTCTGTCTGTTTGGTAGTGAGGTGGAGTAGTTACCTGGACCAAATCCAACATATTCAAATGTATGCCCAGATGCACGAATGATTGAGTTTCTTCTCAATCCAACAGGGAATGCATCAGCTGTTCTAATAACAGCACCATTTACATGGACTTGTCTTCTAGTTCCAAGCACACCACGGAATACTTTGAGAGCAGTTCCTGGTTGTGGAGTCTCCTTGATTCTCATAAGTTCATCGTCGCAGATGATGTAAGTACCAATCAGGAAGTTGATGTTGTTTGCATTGGCAATGTTGATGTTCTCATCAGTCAGACTTGTAATTGCAGCAGAGAGTGTTGATCTGACACCAGCAAATGGTGCAATCAATCTACCAGCAATGTTCTCATTGTCATCGGTGATGCTTCCATCATTTGCACGGAAGTTAAGAATATCAGTTACCGCATAAGCATTAGTACCAACAGCAGGAGCAGTTGTTCCAACACCAATACTTGCAACAAATGTAGTGAGACCTACAACCTGTTGAATTGCAATTTTCTTATTATAAATTGAATCACTGGCACCAGCAATTTCAATACCATTACCAGAACGATATCCGTGTGCAGTAGTAGTTGTTACTGTAACAATACCGGAACTTGGTGTGTAGTCAAGACTTGCAATCTTAATTGCTTGGTCATTAGCATATCCTTTAGCAAACTGTGTAAATGCAGCACCAAGTCCAGTTGGATTAAGAGCAGCAGCAGGGATTGGTGTAAAGGATTCAAGATCAACTTCCCAAGCATCTCCAGTTGTAATACCAACAATACGATAGTTTGTATTGTAACCATCGAATGCTTTTGGTTGTACTCCAGCAACACTCAACAGACTGTCTATATTATTGTAGATAGAGTTTACATTTACAGTAGCAGGAGTATGTCCAGATGTGGTAGTAATACCAACAACACGCAACTCATTACCTACAGCATAGGAGGATCCACCATCCATAACTTCGATAGCAGAAATAGTTCCACCAGTGCCAACGGTGACTTTTGCTGTTGCATATAATCCACAGGTAGAACTTCCAATACTAACAAGTTTTGCATTATAGTAATACTGAGTTCCCACTGCACCAGTTCCATAGTTACTACCAGGATCTGTGATGTTTACAGTTTGGACTGGATTTAGTCTGTGTTCACCTTTAAAGAAGATCTTATGTCTGGTTGTGGATGATGAACTGATATCTGTAACACCAATACCAATACCAAAAGAGGCAAGACCTTTGTCCAGTGACTCTCTAGTTTCACTGTGCTCAGGATCATCTACTACAACTTTACCGACTGGACTTGCAACGGCAAATGATACTGTTGATTTTGGATCAGACTCTGGATTATCTCTATCAAACTGTGGATAGAAATTATTAATGGGTTGCTGGAAACTGTTATTTGTAAATGGAGCAACGTTTGGTTTGTTACTATGAGTCAATAGCAAGAGGTGATAGACACCATCTTGTTCATTTTTAATAAACTCATTATAAGTCTTAGAGCGATATATTGAGAATGTGGTTGCAAGATCTTTAGAGACATATCTTGGAAGACCTGTATCTCTAATTGATGTGTTGCTTGTAAATGTTCCGGGGTCTGTTGTGATTCCAACAGTAAACTCTTTTGCACTGCTGACACCAACAACACTATAGCGACCATTATATCCTGTAATACCAATACCAGTTGTATTAACTGTGCTCTTGATATTTTTCAAGTCAACACTTGAATCAACTTGAAGATCGTGTGCCAACTCAGTTGAGATGGTTGCTGTTCCTGCCAACCAAGTTGCATTGGAAATAAAGTTAAACTCTCTAATCTCAGTTGAATCCGACAATGTTGCAGGAGAGTTTGCAAAATACTTCTGTACCGCAGATGTAGAGATTCCTAGTGCTTCTGATCTTTGAATAACAAAACCATCAATTGGAGGTCTGCCATTTGCTGCTTCCTTAGGGACAACATAACGAACACGATATACTTTATCAACAGTTGCTCTAGTGTCTTGTACACGGGAGATAAACGTCCTTGGAGTTGCTGCACCCAGTCCAGATACACCAGCAGATGCAATTCTATCATACAGATTATTTTGTGTTGATGCTGTAGATACATTTACATACCATTGAGCATTATCAGTATCATACTGAATTGGGTGTCCAATATCGCCTGCTTGCTTATCAATAACTCTACTGCGAACCTCAATGAGTCCACCATTACCATTGAATGTCAGATTAGAATCATTTACAGCATCATTTAAGTTTGCTGCGATTTTGATTTGGTCTGAACCACTAATGCCAGATCCAGATGTAATAACGTTATAAATCTGTGTATTATCTAAACCATCTGGCAGTTGTCCAGTGTTGGCAAATAATTTAACAGACTCACCATTGATAAACTGGTGATCACGCATCAAAGTTAAAACATTGTTTGTAATACTGTTAACACCTACCAGGGTTCTTCCAACAACACTAACCTTCTCAGAGATTTCCTTATTGGCATCCTGTTGGGTATTTGGCATTACAACAGTTGCTGAGAACTGTGTGGTAACTCCAGATACAGACAAGTTCGCATTGAGTGTCTCATCTTTCTTGGATCCAATACAGAAACCCTGTATGAATGATGCGGGTATCTTATCTGAGTTTGTCTCTCCGAACAGGTAAAGATGACCAGTTGATCCTACACCAACAGTTTTTGTTACATCAATAGGAGTGTATTCAAGTTGAATTTCATCATAAAGTGGATTAACAAACTTGGGAGGGATTGTATGACTGATATTACCAACATCATCTTGATGATATGAGGTGTCTCTATATCCTTTTGCGTTAAGAGATCGTTGTCCAAAGTTGGAATTAGAGTTGGTAACACTCTGGTCACCACCACTATCTGCCCAGAACTGTCTAGCATAACCAACAGCAAAGACCGAAACTAACTGAATAATAGCATTGTTTGAACACTTAATGTGATAGTTCTCATACTCTGGTTTAAAGTTTGCACTTGAGTCTGTATGAAGATTCTCGTTACCTGCAACAGTATCATCTTCATACTGTCCGGTCATCTTATTGAACTTGACAAATGCTTTATTGTCTTTTTGAAGTCCAACTCCGGTGAATTGAGCCAGGACCATTGACTTAAATCCAGTCGCCTTTGAACCATCAGCGTGGACTCCACTCATACCATAAACGGATCTCAGAGACACGTTATAGACGTATGGTGATGCTGAGGTTACTGTGTCAACAGAAATATTCAGACTTGCTGAGGTTACTGATGGAAGTGGATTAGATGGAGCAGATTGTACTTGGTACTTAACTTCTCTAGAGTTAATGACTTCTTGAATAACAAACTGTCCGTCATATCCTGTTGCTCCAACACCCTCAATACGGATGGGAGTATCAACATCTAGACCAGCAAGGTCTCCGTTGAGACTTACAGTAACTGTGGTGGTGGGAGTTGAACCATCTCCTGCCTTAATACTGGTGATGCCAACTTCGGCACCAGTTGATCCAACAATACGATACTCATCAATCTTTGGTTGAATGTCAACCTGAGATGATGGTGGATAATCTGGTGAAATCGCACGTCCACTCGCAGGACCATATGCAAGACCAACCTTCTCATAATACATATCCAAATCAGTGCGATCTGTAGAATATGTCAGGAAGGTATCTTTAATGTTGACAGAGTTTACACCATCAGCATACTCAAAGGATGTAAGTTTATGGTGAGAATAGTTTGGTACAAACTGATTTGACGCATAATCACCATAAACAAGACCATTTGGATTGCCATCAAAGATAGTAAACTGCCAAATATAGGTAGCACCAGTCAATCTAAACAGTGCTGTGCGCTCAATATTTGCGTTAGTTGAACTAGGAACGTAAAGAGGTCTGATAGCTGTCTTTCTTAAGTCATAACCAACGATGGATGTTCCCCTTGGAACAATGACGCCACCAAAGACACTGTTAAACTTATGAAGAATGTTATCCTTTGAGTTTAGATCAAAGTTGCTCGTAGTGTCAAGTTGTAATGACTCGGTTAAATCTTGACCTGCTCTATCCTTAAACTGATTAGTGTTAGTAGGAATCAGACCTGGACGGTTGTCAATAAAATGCTGTCCAGGATAAAGCATAACGGTGGTTTTTCCAAACCTATCATTATCTTTTCCTGCTTGATATGAGAATCTGGATGCTTCCAAAAGCGCCCGTTGAATTGTCTTAAAGGGTCTCGTTAGAGAGTTTCCCTGATTCTCAATACTGTCCGTAGCATCCCTGTCATTAGGACTGACATAGAGGATTACACCACGATTATTTTTGATAAAGTTATCTAGTCTGCTGAGACCCATGATTATTGGCACTAAATTCCGTTGGATTATTTATGCCTTGACAATTATGAGTCTTGTTCCAAGATGTATTCCACAGTGCTAGCAACGTCATTCATCGCGTCACGCAACATAGGTTGCTGACCAGAATGCTGTTCTTTATTGTCATTTTCTTCGCACAGAGTCCATCTCCATTGACCCATGCTTTTAGAATACCAAAGAGTTATGTTCATAAAACCTCTTTAATTCAAAGCCTCTGACAAGATTTGAACTTGCGACCTGAGATTTACAAAAGCCCTGCTCTACCAGATGAGCTACGGAAGCATCAATCTACGGGCAATAGTTCTGGATTTGTCAACTCCAATTCAAACATAAGTGGATGACATTCTTCATTAAGAAGATATCCTGATGCTCTATACAATTCATCTGGAGTCCAGAATGGATGTTCGTCTGCCACTAATCTAATCTCTTGATTCTCCCTAGCAGTAACAGGGAGTTCATCAAAGGTGAATGGTACACCTTGAATGAAATAGAGTAGAACCAACTTTAACCCTTCCGGAGCATCATACCACCCATAGGTGGTTTCGATGTGATACTTCATAAGTAAATCCCACTCGGTTTATTTAGTGGATACCCGATTGATTTTAAGTCAACTATCTCTGCCTTTGGATTACATGGGCATAGGTAGATTATACCTCAACCACCATCAACCTGACAACCTGCCATTGCTCCGCCGATGATACCAGCAGGAATTGACCAAATCCAATTCTCTTTAGTTGCTGCAACCCCACCAATTGCTCCACCAGCGAGACCGCCTAGGATGGTCCCTTCTATACAAGAGTTATCATCCACACCTGCTTTGGGTGAAATGGGTCTTGGAGGGGCATCGTAGATGCGCTCACGGCGTTTGTTCTTACACCTAGTCTCTACCTTATCAAAATGTCGTACAACCCTACCAGGATTATTCATCGTACCAGGAATATATTCCTCTCGATAGACTCTTTTATAGCATTTCTCCTGATAGGAGTAACCAGGTTGAGATGATCTTTCTCCTTGCCTATAATCGAGTCCTCCCGCAATAACAGGGTTTGCTGTAGATAATGTCAGCAAGGTAGCAATAAACAGTTTCATTTTTCAGTAATCGATGGATCTGCATAAACCACTTCGTCAGGCATAACTTGACGACAAACATCAAGGATACGCATGAACTCATCAATAGTATCGCAAGTTAGAGACCTCTCATCTCCCTCGCTAGAGAAGAGATTGATTGTCCTACGGGGTACATCCACAACACAACGAGTAATATACTCGTCATCTGGATGGTCCACCTTGTAGTCTTCGCGGTCGTAACTTGGCATATGTTTATTTGTTTGACATATGTATAATAGCACTGTGGCGATGCCAGCGCAAGGAGGTGTGTGCCAGTTTAGTATTCGCCCACATCCAATGTACCTGCAACACTGACGCGAGCAGTCTGTCCGGTGACGCTTGCTGTGACACCAAGACCAGTAAAGTTAAAGGCAGTAACAAATCCAAGAGGAATGTTCTCATCTCTAACATAGATGGCACCACCGCCAGTGGTTGATCCTGATCCTGCTGCAGGCATTACTGTAAATTGAAATGCAGTAGTTGGTCCTATTGCAACATCTCCATATATGTTTGAAACTGAAGCAGTAATACTATATTCTTCTGCATCAATTAAAGGTGTTAGGTATGTTGAAGCAATTGCAATGACAGCAGAATTATTGGACATCTGTTCAACAAAGACATTATTATCGAACGATATTGTAACAAATTGAGTATTTTCAATATTTGTTGTAACAACATCTATTGTTTGATTTTGTGCCTTTTCATCTTGTGTTAAAAGATGACCAAAACTTGGAATTGCACTTACTGATGGTTGTGCCATTTATTCTGAATCTAAATGATTTTTGATAGTTTCTTTAATTAGATTTTCAACATAATTATGCTCATAATTAAAACTATACCCTTCATTACCACCAGGATAATCTAGGTGAGATTCTCCCTCATACTCAACAATTAAGTCATCATCATACCTAGATGCATGAATGACATAATTATATTCTAATTCAGTACCTGCGGGTGCATTAGATTCCACGTATACCTTATTATTATCTATGCTTTTAATGTATAAAACATGTGGGTAACCGATAGGAGTTAAAACTACACTAATTGTTTCTTCCTTAACCAGTCCTCTCCAATAATCTGGAAGTTCAATAACATTTCCTTGATTTTTTCCGTGAAGATATACTCCAATTTCAGGTCCCTCTAAGCAAACGTGACGCAATCTCCATCCAGGTTTAGTTGGATGCTTCATATCAAAGGGTAGATTCTTCTTTCTTGAGAGAATATTACCCTTATTATCCACCACTTCGCCTCCTTTAATCAGTGGAGCAGTCACTGAGGTTGCAGAATTGATAGTGTTTGTGGCATTTATTGCATTACCAGCGGTGAGAGTTCCCGAAATGCGTAGATTTCCAGCAAACGGACCACATTTTATGATCTGATGATTACCATATTGAGTTGAAATACCACATGTGGGATATTCGTCATAAACAATTTCTGGAGGTTCACCATTTGTGTATTTTTTCCCAGGTCCATCATTTGGAACTACGTGTATTGATTTACTCATTAGTTTCTTCCCTCATAGTTTCTCTTACAGTCTCTTTGATTATGTTTTCAACATAATCATGCTCATAATTGAAGGCATATCCTTCATTACCAGCAGGATAATCAGTGTAATTTTCTCCTTCATACTCGACAATTAAGTCATCATCAAGTCTGCGAGCAATAATATGATAGTCTGCGTTAATTGCTCCACCAGCATTGTTTTGGATAATGACCTGTTTTCCCCAAAGAATTTCTTTAACAAATAATTCTTGCCAGTATCCTCTTGGGGTTACATTGATGGACATATCTTCTGGATTAACAAGACCATCCCAAAACTTTGGAAGATTGATAATTCCATTCTCTGGAACTTTTCCTCTACAATAAACAGCAATCTCGGGTCCTTCAATACACACATGACGCAATCTCCAACCCTTTTTGTTTGGGTGTGGCATATCAAAAGGAAGGTTCTTCTTCATGGATAGAACGTGTGCTCCACCATTACTGATGACATTTCCTAAAGCGAAAATCACTTTGTTTGCTTGGATATTATCAAGAGCCCATAGATTTCCTACACCCATATTGTAGTAATACCACGGAGTACATTCTGGTATAAGAAGTTTCTCTAAGCCAGCGTCGAAGTTAATGTCTTCATTGTGAACTTTTGGAACCCAGTCAAAACGCATTCCTGGTGTTCCGACAATAATAGGTTCTGAGCAATCTTTAGCTCCAACTATATTTGGTTCTAATGGTTTTCCTGTCATAATTAAAATTAATTTCTCCTATCGTAATTATAACCCACAACAGAGTATTCGTCATTATTTCCTGGATAATCCTCTGGTGAATCTCCAGGATACTCTGAGATGAGTCTTTCTCCGTCTTTTCTTTCTGCAAAGATATGATAATAACAATCAATCGGCATATTTGCCTTTGATTGCAAATGTACTTTTTCAGAATCAATTCTTTTTACAATTACATCTTGATGTGCTCCAATTGGAGTTAGGTTGACTGTAATTGAGGAGACATCAACAAAATCCTTCCAATACGATGGTAACTCAATACTTGATTTACTTGTGACTCTTCCACGAAAATATATATCGTTGGAAGGTCCCTCCGGGCAGGTATGTCTAAGTCTCCAACCTTCTTTTGATGGATGCTCAATGTCAAAGTTCTTTTTGGTTGAGAGGATGTGTTGTCCTCCACCAAATCTTGAGATTACTTCTCCTTGTGTAAGAAGATGTGATCCAACTTCAATCTGTTTATTAACAGTGAGGTTATCAAAGATAACAGCATCTCCAACCACAGACAGAGAGTATGGTGTATGATTGAATCCGCAAATGGCACCAAGAACAATTGGTGGAGTCGAATCGCCATTCTTATTTGGTCCGATCATCGTTGTTGCTGAGACAATCGGAAATAGTTTTTCATCTCCAAGAATTACAGGAGCCTCAATATAAGCAGAACCTCTACATTCAAGTGGACCAAGACCCAATGCTATTGGCATTCCTTCACCAACAAATAATCTTTTTCCTACTGATAGATCATCAAATTCCATAAATCACCTTAAATAAATCCTGGGGTTTCTTTAACAACTGTCATACTGTTCTTACCACCATATTTAGATGAGTTCAGGGAAGAACCTCCAGTTACACACTTAGAAAATGTTGCACACATCTGTAATCCGGTCTTACAGGTAATATTGCCAATACCAGATGAGAGGAACTTCCAAGCAGCCTCAGCATCAATATTTACATTCTTACCATTAAGTTGAATGGTCTCATTTGCTGTGAGAGTTATATTACCATTCTTGTTATCTTCACCGTTTGCAATGAGTTCAATGTTTCTACCAATGATGCGAATATCACCATTGCCAGCATTTAAAACAAGATCACCAGACTTAGCGTCTACAATAAACGCATTACCTTTACCTGGACCTTCAAAATACTCACCACAAGTAATGGAAAAAGAACCTGGACAACGTGCTAAAGTCCATCCCTCTCTTACACCATCCTTGTCAAGAGAAATGTAATGTCCCTCATATGATCCCTGCAGTTTTACATCAGAGGTGACTTCACCTTTAACTCCTTGTAGAGATGATTCTAATGAACCAAATCTTATAGCACCATCAGAGTTACCATACTCAACGGTATAATAATTTTGCTTTTCTCCACCTTTTCCCATTTAAATCTCCTGATCGATTTTTCCTACACAATCAATGACAGAGATAACTGTTGCGCCCTCTGGAAGATCAATTGCCTTATTCGCATCTTCAGCATCCTCTCCGATATTTATTACATTAAACACTGGTTGAATCACAGCATTGATGCCTGTCAAGGATTTAATAAAAGCATCTGGCAGATCATTAAATCCAACACCAGGATTGATAACCTTAACGTCCTTAAGGACTCCAAAATTACCAAATACAGGTTTCAGTATAGCACCATTGTCTGGAATAAGTACAATTTCATCACCCTCAGTATAGTTATACCCAGGACTTGAGATAAGGACATCTTTAATCTCTAAGACAACTGGATATTTACCACTTCCATCTGATGGATCACTACCTGCTGTTGATACAACCTCATCAGGTTGTGGAGTTGTGAATGATCCTGTTCCCTCAACCTTAATACTCACCGTTTGTCCTTGCCCAATAAATTGTTGAACTATATTTCCTTGACTGTCAACAACTTCAACAATAGAACCAACTGGAGCGTGTATGCAATCACCAACTGCTACTTGAATAGTTGTTCCAGGAGGATATGAATTCCATCCTCCTTTAAGGATATCATCATTAGATCCAAAATCTTGAGTATTAGTATATCCAGTGTCTGGCAAATCAAACATAAGATCACCAGGAAGATCTAAGACACTTGGGACCTCAATGTCAATAGGAGTTGGTGAGGATATCACCGTACCGACTGGAATGGTATTAGGACCTACAACAACAGTACCTTGTGTGATTGGATTGCCATCAGGACC
>Ga0209756_1003627_pt1 | contig 12398 bp, 14 predicted proteins | sample ETNvirenome_6_85_FD_184071 | JGI IMG/M metagenome (GOLD analysis project Ga0209756, IMG submission 184071) | Marine viral communities from the Pacific Ocean - ETNP_6_85 (SPAdes) (version 3) | ecosystem: Environmental > Aquatic > Marine > Oceanic | place: Pacific Ocean | collected 2013-06-19
TAAATTTCCATCATCATCTGTGACGAAAGTTAACTCTTCTAAAATAGGAACAATGTCCTCTTGTGCCATAAGGCATTTTTGTAGCGCCATCATAAGTGCGCCTTGTGCTTGATTTGATAATTTCATTTTAATTCTCCTTTTGAATTTTAAAATGTTGTATATATTCTTCTAAACTTTTGGTAGACGCCCATCCTATAGAATTCGACCTCTCTAAATCAATAGAAGTTTCCATTCTTTCTCCCATGCGTCGTGGGACCATTATGATTTCATTCTTAAATAATTTAGCTACTTGAAGTATTTGATATTTTTTTTCAGTACCAAAACAATATCCATCTCCGGAACCTCGATCTTTCAACAATAATAGTCCATTAACAATATCATCGATATGCGTAAAACTTCTTTCTTGGTGCCCGGGCTCAGTAACCGTCAGAGGTTCGTCGCGGCAATACTGTTCTTCAAAAATTCCTATTACCGTTGCATATTTTCCAGATCTAATCTGACCTCTTCCATAAACATTATAAAAATAACATATACAGTATTCTAAATTAAACCATTTGCCATAATTCTTTATCAGTTCCGTGTTATGAAATTTAGAATAAGCATAGGGGGATCCGTGTCTATTCTCGCCGCCATCGCCAAATTTTGTGCTGGATGCCGAATACACCAAGCGAGTAGCGTGTTTTCGACAAAACTCAACCACCTCGTATGTTCCCCTAAAATTAAATTCTAATACTTCTCTTATATCCTCGAAACTAGTAGATACTCTAGAATATTCACCAAAGTGATACACCACATCTGGCCTGAAGTTTATTAGTTTCTTTATGTCTCGGCAGTCACCCCTTATGTATTCTGCGCCTTTTACGTGGTTCTCCTCCGCGCCGGTAAAATAGTTATCAAGGGAATATACTAAAGCGCCGGTGTCCTTAACTAGCTCAGATATTAGGCTCGATCCTACAAACCCAGCTCCGCCTGTTACTAATATTCTCATACCCTTTCCCTTACAAATTAAATATTTGCTCACGAACAGTTGGAAGACTCCTCATAATGAGAAGACTCAAATCTTCATTGCTACACAGAGTTCTATCTATTCCCTCTGGTGTCTCAAATTTATTAATCACTATACCCAAATCAAACTTCTCATTAATGTCTGTGACCATCTCATACTTTGTGACGGCATTGGACGAAACATGAAAAAGTCCCTCTGTATACAACTGTTCTTCGATTATTTTCTCGCAAATCCTTGCATACTGATAAGTCGTTATTCCATTCCATCTATGATTCGTATACCCACTAATCTCTTTCCCTTTCATCGACTTTACCCATGCAATCAAACTAGCATCTTTGTGAATCTCTTCTCCAATAATACTGGTTCTAATAACCATACAATCTTCGTCGGGTTCTCCGAGAGATTTAGATTTACCATAAAAATCTAAGCAGTCATGCTCATCCGTTTCCACATAATTTCCCTTGCGCCCAGAGTATACACAATCAGTAGTTATGTGAATTAATTTAATTCCATACTTCTTACAGTGGGTTGCCAGTTCGCGAGGGAACAAAGAATTTAAATAAATACTCTTCGCCTTGTCATCCTCAATAAATGGTTTTATAACTCCGATACAATTAATAATATAATCAACGCGGGGGAGATCATGCATTCTAGTTTTAGTGGCGTCAAACCACATCTTATTGGTGCCATACGATATTTCCCTATTTCTATAAGTTAGAGTGGTTTCATACTTATCGTTCTCCAAGAAATATTTTCCGACTGCACTTCCCAACATTCCTGTGCTTCCCAATACTAAAACTTTTACCATGATATCCTCCTACATAAAATATTCATTATCTCTTGACCTTTCCTAAGATCCAATCCTTAAACATAATCCAATCGCATGCCTTCGCCCACACTGGTCGCTTAAAAGCGGCGGGCGTATTCTTTTCAAAGAAAAAGTGACCTGACCATGCGAAGGGATATACCACAAATGGTGTGCACAACAATAACCAATAAAATTCTTTATATAAACAAAACCCTAAAAATAAAATAGTTGCTACCTGTCCGCAAACATGCAATCTACGAGTCCACCTGTTCTCATGAAGAGTTAGATAATATTTATAATATTCTGAGAATGTCACTCTATAACCCCCTTTTCCACCAAAAATAGTTTAACCTTTTCAAGGGGAAGAACCGCCGAGTTGGAGGAAAAGACGGATCCTTTTGTATTAATAATATCATTCGTTATTACAAAATATTTAGAATGTTCTGTTGTCCTTAAGGACTCTTCAAAACTTACCATTTCTTCGTGCAACTTTTCTCCGGGGCGGATCCCTACGAAATCTAAATGCACGTCGCTTATTCCGTAATGCCTTCCCAATTCTTTTGCCACATCAACTATTCGAAGAGAGGGCAATTTTGGAACAACTATGTTGCCATGAGACTCTTCGCGAGCATATGCCCACTCTATCAAGTCTACCGACTCCTTAAGCGTGACAAAAAACCGTGTCATTGAAGCATCAGTAATGGGCAATGCTCTTTCACCTGCTTCCAGAAGTTTTTTAAAGAAAGGGATTACCGATCCAGTTGATTCTAAAACATTTCCATACCTACATAATGCTACTTTGATTTTATCTTGTTTGTTGGCAAAATCTATATATAATCTTTCAGAAATTGCTTTGCACATTCCGTAAACATTAATAGGTTTACACGCCTTATCCGTGGATATAAACATCAGAGTCTCTATTTGATGATTGCTCACGCCGACACAATCGATTAAGTTCCTATGCCCTATAATGTTTGTCTTCACACTCTCATAGGGGTTGTGCTCGCACACCGGCACGTGTTTCAAGGCAGCTGTATTAATTACCACATCTGGTGTATGCTCGTTAAGAACTTGCAGAATACTATCCTTATCTTTAACATCTCCAATCTGATATGTTACTTCAGGGAAGTTGCGCCGCATATCGACATGCTTATGCTCATCCCGAGAAAAAATAACAATCTCGTTATCTTCATGATATCGATGAGTTAAGGTTTTTCCCAACGCACCAGTGCCACCTAAAATTAAAATTTTCTTATTTTTCATAATATATTTCTTTTCTCATGCATTTGCATATTTTAAATTATTTTGTATTAAACTGATGCATTTTTTAATTTCCTCGATTCCCTCTTCCATTCCTATTGTTGTTTTAAATCCTAGATTGGCAATTTTATCGTAAGAAACCTTATAATTTCTCTTGTCTATATCTTCAGCAATATCAGCATAATGAAAATATGCAGATGGGACTTTCTTATTTATCATTTGGCACAATTCTTTCTTAGTGAAGTTCATCCGATTAGAACCAGCATTATAAACATTTGATGCCATCTCTTCTTGGTTATCTATGCCAAAAATAAATGATCTTGCTAAATCTCGGATATGAATAAATGTTCGTAAAAAGTGCGACTCATAAATTACAGCGTAACTCTGCGTCATTGCTTTATTTGTCAAATCATTAACCAAAAGATCTAACCGCATTCGTGGTGAAACACCAAACGCAGTCGCAAATCGAAAGGCGGTGGAATTTTTCCTGCTCATGACGATTCTTTCTGCTTCAGTCTTTGTTTCCCCATAAATAGATAGAGGATTGAGTGGCGTCTCTTCAGTACATAATCCTATTACTTCGCCATAGTTAGAACCCGTCGATCCAAACAACAGGAACTGTTCATCATTTAAAGAATCAACAAGAATCTTAGTGGCGGCGGTATTAACATCATAAGATTCCTTATATCCCTTTTCCCGGCAAAGAGGAAATCCAACCAGAGCAGCTAAGTGGATTATCACATCCTTGTCTTTAACGACCTTCTTGACCACATCCGCATCTCTTATGTCTCCCTTCACAAAATTAAAATTTTCTTTAGAAATGAATGGAATTAATTTATCGCCATTGTCGAACATTAAACTATCCAAAACTGTTACCTCGTATCCCCTCGATAGAAGCATAGGTAACAATGTGGTGCCTACATATCCCGCGCCTCCTGTAACTAAAACCCTTTTCATAATAACTCCTTGTAGTATCGAATTGTATTTTTAATACCTTCGCGATATTCTGTAAATTTAAAATCGGGAAAATGATCTCTAAAAAGTTTATTCCCAAGTACTTTTTTAGGTGCCCCATCTTGCTTTGTCAAGTCAAACTCAATGCCCAGATCGCATTCCAAAATATCCTTTACCATATGTACAGTATCAATAATGGCGATCCCATGCGCTTGACCGAGATTAATTGGATTGGGAAGTGACATTTCTTTTTCGATGATCTCTCTTATAATCCTCGTAGTATCCGGCATATAAATCCACTCCCTCACCGGGGTACCTGTGCCCCATACAACGAACTTCTTATTATCAGTTTTTATTTGGCGCATCATTCTCATAATAATCCCATTCATCGCATGAGTCCTCTCCTCCTCAAGATAATCGTGAGGACCGTATGCGTTGGGTATAATTAAGTTCGTTGTTTGGATACCATATTGTTTTTTATAACACTCAGATAAAATAAATCCAGTCTTCTTAGGCATGCCATAGGATTCTACCGAGGGATGAATTTTTCCTTCCCACCAAATCTCTTCATCTTGGATATCGATAACTCCTGGGTATGAGCAATTCGATATGGCATTTATTACTGTCATTTCTTTGGGCACTTCGGATATTGCTTTATATAAATTTAAATATAACAAAGTATTATCATGACAGACATCGGCGGCATTGGTGGTTACATAATTTATGCTTCCAACATGGGCAGCAGCATTAATAATCATATCGGGATTCAAAGTCTCCAACTTAGATTTAAATTCTTCGTATTTACTAAGATCCCATCCGGTCCTCCGACTCTCGTAACGCACATCATGTACAGAGTTTTTAAATTCCTCTTGTAAATTTCTACCAAGAAAACCATGGCCACCAATAACTAATATTTTCTTTTTCATGCGCGGTTCCTAGTCAGTTCAAGGATAGTGGGATAATCTGATTTAGTATCTGAGGGTACGGGAGGGTACTGTTCAAATGTTTTATAATCCCAGGCGTGGCCTTGCCCAACTTCATGAATATCCCAAAGTTCGGGCGTCTCCATATATCTTTCATAACTCTGCTGAGTATACTCATTATTGCTCTTTCTCAGATCGATCATGCCGTGTTGAGATGGATTACGATAAGGATATAATTCATATTTTTTTGCGATTACAGATATTAAAGATTCGTCATGTTGATGCCGGAAAAAGTCTGGGTATTCGGGCAGTCCACACTGGCTTGGTGAATCGGCAATAATTCTATAATCCACTGCATACTTCAATAATTCATCAAAAAAGTTTAATGAAAAATCATCTTTTTTAAACATTATCCATCCTCCCACTCTTTGACACGTATTCGTATATTTTGGTTCGTCGCAACCTGTGAGGACGAACAAGTCCCGCTTTGTGAATAATGTGGATTTGTGCAACTGTAAGAAAGTCATAACAGAAAGGTTGTCTCGTTTAAATACCTTTACCATTGGATCTATAGAACTTATAAAATGAGATCCACTATCAGAATAGAAAATTATATCATCTTCACCCACAGACTCATCTTCCAGAAGTTTTAAAGCAAAATAGTATTTCCAAATCCAATATCCTGCGCCTTTGGGCTGATCTAATATGAATTTATTTTTTTTATAGAATTCACCATCAATATCATGAAATCTAAACTGATGTGCCACGTCGAAATTTCCCACCGCGAGTCCGGATTGTGCATTAAATGTTTGTGCAGTATAAAATGCATTGTGTGCATAATTAAATAATATCTTTTTCATAATTTCTCCGTTGCGCGGGTAATAGCGCCTGTTGGGATGAACACATCCATTGTTGTTAAATCGGGCCAATCGGTATATATCCGTTCTTTGGGTTTCTTTTTAATTGCTTCTGGTAATTTTTCCAGACCCAATTTCGCCGTCTCTGGTGTCATATAATAGTGATACCCCATGGTTTTTATATTTTGCACAGACCAAGACAGATCTGGGTCGCGGCCGTCGTATGACATTCTCTTTAGGGTTTCATAATCCTCTTCTTTGTCAAACAAAATAATACCGCCGCGGCCAAGACTTAAATGTTTGCGAAACTGGAAACTAACACTCATATAAGTCCCCGGTACATAACTCTTGGGTTTCCACAAAACGGCAGCATCAATAATATTGTCTGTGAGATAATAATAATCTTTCCATTTCTCGTGTACCCATTCCATCTCTATGTTTAACTTTTTAGATAGCATCGGTACCGACAAGTACGTGTGCTTTGGAACTTTTATTTTTTTTATATCCTTCATCCGGAGACAAAGTTCAATCCCATGAGTACAGCAGTCTACGGCGACCGCATATGGAGATCCAAAAAACTTAGATATCTCTTTTTCAAATTCGGATATTACTTCAAATGACACTCACTACTCACTTATAGTTTCTATTCGTTTTTTTAAAAATCTAGAGGGAATGCCAACATAAAGTCCCAGTTCTTGATAATCCCCCTTGCTCAAAAGCGTATAGGCGCCGCATGCTACCTTGTCAGGTATTTTAACTCCGGGCAAAATCACAGAATGCGAACCAATTACAACCTCACTGCCTAACTCTATACTTTCAACTACGCCGCCATATTGTTCCTCTTCAGGTATCGACGGAAGTTCTAAGGATGTCTTGCTATAATCAGAGGAAGCGCAATGAATAGATACGTGGGACGAGAGTGTCGAACAATCTCCCATATAAAAATGCGCCTTCCCTCCGCTTATAGATACGTGAGATGCAATATGACAATTCTTTCCAACAGTAATGCCGCATGATATATAAGCAAAATCATCAATAATAGTGTTATCGCCGATACTACACTCCTCCGGTCTTCTAATCCTCACAGTCTTGCCTATTATAACATTTTTGCCGCAATATTTTAATTTTTTTTTATCAAAGAATATATTATCCATTCTTAAAAATCCTTTTTTTTCCTATATATGCTCTAAGTTTATCAATAATTTCTTCTCTACTATACAAATAATTGCCGTCTTTACCCCAATAGTGCGCGTGGTCAGTGATCATATTTTCCCTCACCATTAAATCGCTGCCTTTCATTGGGGATAGCGAAAAGAGTTCAAATATATCTCGAAACTCTACAGGTTCTGTGCCAAAATTAACCACATTCAATTTGTTATCTAATACTATTTCTATGTCGCTCCAAATGTCGCCCATCCAATAATATTGGAAGGTGCTATCAATGTTGGGTAAATAATCATAATTGTCATTCAGTATATCATATAGCACATTTTTTTTTAAACGATTGCCAAACAAACTTGGCAGGCGCACAATAGATACATTATCGTGATTATTTTTTAAATAATTTTCTAAATATAGTCTATTTTGTCCGTAGGCATTGTCCGCCGGGTTATCATAAACAGAGATTGTGGAAATCAAAACAAACTTATCAAATTTAATATTATCTAAACATTCTATTAATCTAGCAATTGCTGAATAGTCCTGCTTTGGATTCCTGTTTGCCTTCCACTTAACAGCGTGCACGCCGGCACATGCAACCAAGTCAAACTCTTTACCCTTAATTTGCTCAATATTTTTAGAATTATAACATAAATCAAAATCTTTTTGCTCTAAAATATTAGATCCCACGAATCCAGTATATCCAATCAAACCATCCATTCTTCATTCCCTATTTCTTAATAAAAAGTGCATCGCCCCAATCGGATGTGAGGGAGTCAACTTCTTCTAGTTTAAATCCGCTTTTCTCCAAAAAAGATCTAATCTCCTCAAAAAGAGGATTCTCCTCATAATAAGGATTATTCCAAGTAACTTCTAGAGATATATATTTAATTTCATTCAGCAAGCGGGGGCAACCACGGAGCACCAACATTTCGGCTCCTTGAGTGTCGATATTCAACAAATCAAATTGGTTATAATCAAACCCATTTCTCTCTAGGAGACTATCAATTCTAATAGTCTTCACCGCAATAGTTCCTTTATACCATGCGCCTATCATCGTTCCGCTTTTCGGAACGAGCAGCGAAGAGCATCCTTTATTTCCTTCCATAAATCTTGCATCTGGACCATAACAAATATGAAAGTCCACACTTTCATCATCTTTATCGCTAGCTGCCACACAAAAGGAATAAGAAGATTCGGTGCCTGCTTGCTCTAAAGTTACTTGGAGTTCCTCATACACGTCGGGATTAGGCTCTATCCAGATTATCTTGGATGCTTCTCGATCCCTATACCACTGTAACTCCTCACCCCGATGGGCGCCGGCATGTACAACTCCCCTTATTTTAACTGGATTATCCTTAAAATATTTATAATTCATCTCTTGTCATACTCCCTAATAGTAGTGATAATTCTGCTCACGTCCGAGTCTGTTAAGTCATAGTGAATGGGAATTAATATGGTATCTTCATCAGCGCGCTTGAGATTCGGCAAATCACACAATCCTCCAAAAATATCATATATATCATTCCTCCTATTATTGATATTTACTTGGACACCTTTCTCCCACATGAAATCAGCAAACTCTTCTCGGTTTTGTACATGAATCGGAAATATCTGATAATTTGGTGTACAATATGGTTTATAGTTGATCAGAGTGATCTTAGACAGAGATGATAATTCTTCCCTATACCGCTCCCCTAATTCTCTTCTCCTCTTAAGCGGAACATCTAAAGAATCTATTGCTGCGCATGCTAAGGTAGCGACGATATCGTTCATATTTGATTTAAATCCCAACCCTTCTGGGTGATGCGAGAGGGGATCGAGACGATCTAACTTTTTGCGGGAGCGGTCCATTCCATACCAAGACTGCTTCTTTATTTTCTCGTAAACATCCTCTTGTGTTGTGGTAACAACTCCCCCATCGCCGCAGGTCACAATTTTTACACATTGAAACGAAAATGCTGCAACGTCTCCAGTTGATCCAATAGGATCCCCCTTGTATTCTGTGGCCATGGCATGGGCACTATCTTCAATGATGGGTAGATTATATTTTGCTGCTACCTTGCGTAATTCGTCTAGGTCTACGGGATTGCCGGCATAATGCACACACATTATTGCTTTTGTTTTCCCGGTTATTTTCTCTTCAACGCTCTTAGGATCTATATTAAGAGTGTCGTACTGGATATCGGCAAACACTGGCCTCGCACCTATTTCCAATATTGAAGTATTAGTCGCTATAAAAGTGTATGGCGTAGACACTACCTCATCCCCCGGACCAACTCCCAAAGAGCGTAATGCAATCTTAAGAGCAGCAGTTCCACTTGTACACGCAGCTGCATAGGGAGCTTTAAATCGGCTTCGAATCTTTTCGCAAAATTCCTTTTCTTTTTTTCCAGTATTAATCCACTTGGATTCAAGAGTCTCTACTACTTGCTCACAAGCAGTGTCGGGGATATAGACGCCCCAACATCTTATCATTTTATCTTCCATTTCAAAATCTTTTATAGACATTAATTATCTCCCTTATAAATATTTATATTTTTACCCAAGTATCGGGAAAGGCATCTTCCAAATCATAATGCTTATATCCAGGCCCAAACCATTCAGTCTTGGGCGCAATAATAATTTTATTTGGTGAAGGGTTTAAGTAGGATGCCCACCAACTAAAAGTTGAATTTCCAAGCACGTTGTGATCACACATAGACATTAAAGTAAAATCTTTTATATTATCCAACCCATTATCAATAGGAATAAAATCGACATCAATATCTCTCATCACATTGACAGCAGAAGTTAGATCGCCCGAAAAGAGAAGTATATTATAATCATCCAAATTTCTACCTTCTTTTTTAGAAATGATATCCAAAGATCTCTTATAGAAACTACTTGAAACATCCTTGTGAAAGTGATCTATATTAGATACTCCCTTGTGATGCGCGGAGTGAAATCTAAGGTGCAGTGATATGGTGCTTTTTTGAAAAAGATGTTTATATTTTTCACGCATACAATTCATATTTTGCTTACTTATTTCAAACTCTTCGAGCAAATTTACACCACTGAAATACTTTTCAGACTGGTAGTATCCATTGTGGCATACATTAGTGTCTATTGGTGGGGGCGCATAGTGGTGTCCCGAACCATTATAACAGTGATGATAATATTGACGCATTTTTGATTCGTCATATCCGGTATCGGAAAGATACGTAAATTTATTATCAAAAAGAATATCCAACTCTAATTCTGCATGCCCAAGAATTTGAAGTGGTCTATGCACGTTTCTCTTGATATAGTAAGGTATATTGTGTGTTTTATGTATGTTATACAACATTGCCAATTGAAACAAATTATTTCCGAGTCCGCCCATAAAATTGCAAGTAATCATAATATTACACTATCCCTCTCTCATATAATTTAAATATATATAATCTTCAGCAGTATCCAGAGACATTGCTAATTCTAAATTCTTTTCTATACTTTCCATTTTTGAATAATATAATTCTTCATTCAACGAACCTAGTCCCTCAAATTCTTCTAAAAAAATTATACCCTTCCTGTCAAAATAATTTCCTATGTTTTTTGTTCCCCAAAAAATAGGAATGGTACCCGTAGCAAAACAATCAGTTATTTTTTCACAAAATATATCATCATAATCATCATTCTCCATAGCAAATGAAAACATATAATCTTTTAATCCCAGAATTTTCCCTGATTCCAATCCACCCTCTGTCTCGATAGTGTGGGGCAGCTCCCTAGAACCAAAACCCCTCCCATAATGATCGATGATACCTGCATATTTTTCGATCATTTGTTGGCGGAGCATATGCCCCGTGCATACTCTCTTGTTTGATCCTATAAACGATATCGCCTTGCTCTTGGGATATATCTTTCTATTCTGAATCCAAGGTACCGCGTTTGGAATAGCAAATTTAAAAAATGTAGGATCCCTTTCGACAATCCTTCTATCGTGAGCAAACATAAAAATGAACTTTTTCTTATATCTGTCTACATTCTCTAAAACTTTATCAATAAATGTCTGTGATACTATAGCGCTCGATTCCGCGATCCACCCGTAATTTCTCTTAGTAGGATCTATTGGTTTTTGAATTGCGCCGTCAATATGAATTGAGATGGAGGCGCTATTATCGCGCACCCACTCTACGTGCTTATTTTTATTGAGAGAAGACGAACAATCCTCATGTTGAAATCCTCCCCCTACCATATTAAACTTTGTTCTCATGTTTGTTCCCCATCGTCGCCTATATCAATTTTCGTATACTTTGGAAGTTTTTTTATGGTATCGCCCACCGCCAAGTGATGTTGTAGTTTGCAATACATCTCACTCAGTGGATTTTGCTTATTGTAAACATATAATATATCACCAATATGGGCGCTCCTGTCTCCCGCCATCTCTATCAGCGGATACATCTGTGCCAGATCGCCGGCGGCATCATAAAATTTTCCTGTACTATCATCTATTAAGTCTTCCTTCTTTAATTTGTCGAATAGTTTCTTTTTAAAGGTTCTCAAGTGGGACGCTTTCCATGGCACTTCTCGAAAAGAAGAGTTGTCGATAACATCATCAGAATATGGTGTCATGTAGTAGGGATGTGTTACCCCCGATGGATATTCTATGAAGCTTCCATACGTAAGAAGGCACCCTTTTTCCATATACGTGGCAACTACCTTCTCAAAAACAAATTCATCATAAAGCCAATCATCGCCGTCAACAGTCACTAGGATATCTTCTTCATGGGTGCCTAATTCCTTAAAACCATCATAAACATTCTTTAAAGGACATTTTCTTTCCATATTTATCACAGCAGAAAATCTTTTATCATCCTTAATATTTTCCATAATTACATTGACAGTATTGTCCGTTGACATATCATCCGCTATCAAACATTCAAAATTTTTATAAGTTTGACTCTTTATGCTCTCTATTGTTTTAGATATCCACTTTTCAGAATTATAGACAGGAACAATTACTTTTATATTACTCATTGTCTTATCTTACAACCTTTCCTTCAATATAGAAACAATCTTAGACGACGTTCGCCCATCACCAAGCCACTCACTGGATCCAAAAAATGGTGGCGTATATAACCACGTAAGAGAATCTTCGTAAGAACTCTTGTCATTTAAGTCTAACATAAAACTACAATTATTTTCAACCGATTCAGGTCTTTCAGTAAAATCTCTTGGAACTATCACAGGTATATCTAATAATGCTGGTTCCTCTTGCGCCGTTCCGCTATCGCTTATGATAAATAAACTATCCTGCATGAACCTCACGAAATCTTTATATCCCATCAAATCCACCGACTCAACATTCCCCATCGAAATATCAAAGTCTTTTAGGGCGGTTTCAGTACGTCCAAACTTAAGCATTTTTACCGTCTTTCCCGTTTTGTCCGCACAGTAATTTGCGTAAT
>Ga0209756_1003630_pt1 | contig 12387 bp, 38 predicted proteins | sample ETNvirenome_6_85_FD_184071 | JGI IMG/M metagenome (GOLD analysis project Ga0209756, IMG submission 184071) | Marine viral communities from the Pacific Ocean - ETNP_6_85 (SPAdes) (version 3) | ecosystem: Environmental > Aquatic > Marine > Oceanic | place: Pacific Ocean | collected 2013-06-19
TGTGTGGGCGAAGGTCTTAACCTGTGCCTTGGTCAGCTTGGCGTCACCGCGAGCACCGAGCCGGTCGTCGTCATATGCCCACCACTGGACAGGAACGATCCACTCCCAGGCTGGTTCAGGGTTGAACTTACCGAGACGCTTAACGTTCCCTCTGGTGTTGAAGCGGGCGGTGTAGGTGATGATTTCTGCCATGATGGCCTCCTTGGTAGGTGATTCTATTATACCACAGTCAGAGGAAACTTACACGTAGTCGTCGACACTAGGCCTCAAGCGTTTGAACGCTTCCCAACACCTCAAGCCAATCCTTGGGTTCCCACTCGACCTGGTTCCAGTTTGCCCACAGAACGCCAACCCGCTTATCGCGTGAGTGACGGGGTTCAACATCAATGACGATACCGACACTTGGTGCATCACCTTCTCGCACGGTCTCACCCGGCATGTGAATCAAATCTCCAGGTTTCATGCGTTCCTCCACGTCTCTTTGACTGCTTCGATTCCTGCGAAGAAGTTCTCAATCATGAGCTCCTTGTATACTCCCATCAGTTCAATCACCACTTTCATGACCCCACCTCGATGTGCCGGGGGAGGCATCCAGCTTCACGCTGCCAGTCCCGAAGCTCCTGGAGGTACTCACCATTGTGAAGCTTCGCTTCGTACTTCTCAACCACGTCGCAAAGTGCTTGCAACATGTCCATCCCGCAGTTCTTGTACTGGGAACGCCATTCCGGTTCGGTTGAGCGACCTTCAAATGCCTCAGGCACCTCCTCGAAAAGAATCTTCATCTTTTCCTCGAAAGCGTCCACGACCTCTCCAATCTGATTTTCCATATCGACGTTATCAACAATTGACATTGTACCTCCTTGGTACTATTATTATATCACAATCGGAGTCGACTTACATAAAAGTAGGGGCTTTGGTGAGGGGTCTCCTCACCCTGTGTCGGAAGTGCCCCGTCCTCCCTTTATGTCTCCAACGTTTCGAACCGCTGGTTCCCCCTGTGCACGGGGACAGCACTGACACGTGCTGAAAATGTAGGGTTGGTGACTGTCGGATTCATTGCCTCCCCGCCGACATCGGTAGTCGCCACTTTGGGCGTTGTTACTTGCTGTCACCTCCGGCACCGTCGCGCCTTGTGTTAACCTTGGAAAGGACCCTAGCTCCTCCCAAATGTGGTGGGTCGTCCGGGGCTCGAACCCGGGACCTGCGGGTTAAAAGCCCGATGCTCTACCAGCTGAGCTAACGACCCTTAGTGTCACTTAGTCGCGACGTAGATAACGTGGCCAGCTGCGAAGAGATTCGCCACACCACAGGTTGCCCAAGCTAGAGCGAACCAACCCAGACCCCAGAGAACCTCACCGTAGACGAGGTGACCGATTCCTGGAATAAAGAGTGAACCGAGTGTTGCCAGAACTGCTTTCATGAATCCTCCTTGGTGATTCTATTATATCCCAGCACACGTTCTTTTACACGAACCGCTTCGAGTTCGTCGAGGATTCCACCGATATGGTAGAGCTTCCACCCAATGTAACAAGAGGCGGTGACCAACCAGAGAATCGAAGCGATGTCAATAATGAAGCTACTCATTATGCGAACCGAGGGTGAACCTTCCAGCGCACACCAAAGTTGTTGTTACTAGTCCGAACAGATTGGACCAACCCTTCATCACGAAGGTCACGAAGAGCGTCGAGGACATCAGTCCGAGTGACGGCATCAACGTTAACCTTGGCTGCTTCCTTAACTGCTTGGAAGTGAATCGGCTTCGTCAGAGAGAGACCCTCTTTGTTCTTAACCACATTTTGCACAGCGCGGAAAACGATCTCTTTCGAAACAGCGCGACGCTTTGCTTTCTCTTCCTTCTTCTTCGCCTTCTTCCCCTTAGGAGTCAAGACGACACGGTTACCTTCAACTGTGACGAATCCAGCAGCTGCGAGGCTGATGAGAGAGCGAGTGGTTCCAGCATCACGACCGATGTGGTGAATAGAAGAACCTTCTGGAGAGATTGAACCTACGGTTGGTAGAGTGAGAATTGACATATTGTTGCCTCCTTGGTATTGGCATTGTGAGAGGTTTATCCCCTCGTCTTAGTTATTATATCACAGTCAGAGTCAGCTTACACGAAGTGTGTTAGGCAGTGATTCCAATTGCAGCTTGTGCTGCTGCGACAATTGCGAGTTGTTGATTGGCCTCACGACCACTACGAATTGCTTCTGCACGGACTTCATCTGGAAGTGACCGATCACTCATTCCAATCTTGGCTTCATCACCCTGCTTGACAAGGTCCTGAATGAGACCCATGACACCCAGACCTACTGCGAAGTCGTAAGCGTTGAGAGCTGCGATCTCTAGCGGTGTGATTGTGTTTGTGCTGATCATGATGTTCCCTCCATTCCCCACTCCACTCGACGGAGCCAGTTCATCGCTGTTTCGAAGTTACCCAGGCTTGCATGCACGACGTGTCCATCTGCTGCTTCCTCGAAGACCTCTGCGGTGACATCAACATTCTCTTCATCGATCCCCATCTTGGGATTCCCAGCGTGTTGAATCATAAGCCGAATATCTCCACGACGGAGTGTCTCCATCCTGCCGACACTGTTGTCAAGAGCGAGACTGAGAATCTTAGCGCCGCTCTGAAAGGTTACGGCAACCTGCTTACTGTCCCCAAAGATCATGGGGTTATGTGCTTGAATCATTGTGATTCCTCCTTGGTGAGTATATTATACCACAGCTAGAAACATCTTACACGAAGTCGGGGCTATTATCGCCAGAACCCCTGGACTCTCTTGCGGTATGCATCCATCTTCCGAATCTCCTCCTGAATCTCAGGAAACTCTACCCACAGGTTCCGGACTTCAATATCCCCTCCCCCATCAATATCTTCCAACTCCAACTTCTCAACTTCATCCTTCACAACCTTACCACCTCTCTTGGCGATATAAAGATGCGCGTTCGCGAGCAGCACGCCCTCTTGAAAGATCTCACCCGTGTCGTGACAAATCACATCAACATTCAATTCCATGTCTTTTCTCCTTGGTGAGACTATTATACCACAGTCTCCGAAGACTTACACGAAGCGAGTCGATCTAGAATCCAGATGTCTGGCTCTCCCGTTCTCACCTTCGCCACACCGTATGGCATCTCGCCAGTGTCGCAAAAGTAGTCGAACAGTTTCTCATATGCCTTCGTCTCAAGGAACCGTCCATCATCGTCTTCGATGTATGACTCGACCAATGCGATCTCTGTTACCCCGAGGCCAGCTTCCAAACAAATAGCTCTCATGCTCTTGCCTCCGCTTCGAAGCGCTTCTTGTAAGCGTTTGCTTCCATTCGGCTACACCCACACACCACAGGCTTCGCCTGTCCGTAAAAGATTGGACTCCGCATCCCCTTCACGTCTTGTGCGCGGAATACCGCCCAGCTGTAACTGTCATCGCCATCGAACTTCTTAACTGAGAACTTCATTGTTCCTCCTTGGTAAGAATATTATATCACAGCTGCGGCGATCTTACACGAAGTCAAGGCAACTCGATCTCAACTAACAAGACCATGTCACCCGTCTCTGGGTCGAGCCACATCGGGCCTGATGTCACGGGTCCCAGACCAGAGAGCGCTGCCTCAACCTGGAGTTGAAGAGCCAACAGTTCGGCCTCGTCCTTGTCCGCCTTAGCCTGCTGAAAGTCAATTAGCTCACCCATGTTGGTGCCTCTTTAGTGTGTCACTCGTCTTCTCCGTCGTCGTCTGGGTCGAAGCCCGGACCTTTAGCTGACTGAATCATCTCTCGAACGATGACCCAACGTGTGAAGTCACTCACAGATTCAGTAGCGACAAGTTGAACATCTCGGGGGTCTAGTCCGGGATTTGCGCTCACCCACTTCTGAAGTGCTGATTTGATGTAACTGTCGAGCTCAGTCGCCTTAGGCGACCACTCGTGATTGTCGTCGAAAAGTCTTATTGCCATACATCTATTATACGCCTGCGCGTGAGATGTGTTCAAGCTAAAGACGAATCTTTTGACGACATGCCTTCTTGTCTGCCTCCTTCTTGCGATCCTTCATCGGTCCACCCTTCCTCTGGTGAGCGTGAACTGCGAGCCAGTTGCGAGCCGCGATGCGACGTCGTTCCTGCGCCCGACTTGAGAACTTTTCTTTTTCCATGACTACACCTCTGAGCATTGTGCGAGGTCGAGAGTTGGGAGCACAAGATCACCGTTCTGGTCGAACGGGTCACCCGACATGTCGAGGTCTTCGCGTTCCGCGTCCAGGTCCCGACTCGTATTCATCAACAGCTCAATCAAGTCCTCCAGCCCATCCTGATTGAGGCGGAGCGTAAAGCTATTGTCAAAGCGGACCGTCACTCCGTAAATGTCTGCCTGTGACATGACGTTGCACGGCTTGCCGTCGTTTCTAATCTTACACTGCCGAATCATTTGATTCCTCCTTGGTGATTCTATTATACCACACCTGCGACTGAGTTACACGGGACTCATTCTTCACAACCAGAACTCGCCGTTGTGAAGCTTTTCCTCGACCCTCTCGATGAGGAGATTGAGCTGGTGCTCCAGGTGCTCGCTTGCCGCGTGACACTCGGTGTTCCAGTCAAGCTTCGTATTCCGGCCCTCGAATATCTTGGGCTCCTCGTCGAATACCTGAATCATCTGGTCGCGGAACGTCTCCACGAGCTCGTCCACCTGGGCCTCGATTGTTTTCATATCTGAAACTGACATCGTTTTTCTCCTTAGTCTACACTGAACTTTACGTCTTGCCCACAGAACCACCACATTGTGTGATACTCATCTTCTGCTTGCTCATCATTAAGGATCTCCACACTAATCTTCTCACCATTTGGCTTAGTATAGCTTAGAGTGATTGGGTATTCGACGATGTCATCCATGTTTGTCTCCGTGGTAATAATATTATACCACACCACAAGAAAACTTACACGAGCCTTACGACCTGGTGGCCGACCAGGTCGCCTTACCGAGAGCAATGACGTCCTTGCGCCAGCTGCCGTCCTCGAGCCGATAGACCCACTTGAGGTCCTCATCCGGACAAAAAGTCGTCACGCGGTCCGCATCGAGTGTTGCCTCAGTGATCAGAGCTGCCTCATCATTGCGGAATGCAGAATATGCCTCTCGCTCTCCACCTTCAAAGCAGTCAAAATAGTCATAGCAGACCTGACTCCATGTGCGTGACATTGCTGCCCGCAGTGTGCTCACCTGATCGGGTGTGATGTTAAACTTCTTTGCAACTTCTGTGATTGTAGCCATGTTGGCCTCCTTGGTGAGTATATTATACCACAGGCAACAGAGACTTACACGAAGGACGCGTTCCAAATCGCTTCACCCAGAGACATCGCCTTCGGGTGTTCATTGACGAATCCCCAGTCGACTCCTCCCTTTGAGTATGTCTTGAGTCGACCTGCGTCGAGAGTAAACTCAGCGACCATCGCGGCTTCTGAGTCAAAGTAGTCGATGAAGTCATATGCGTCGCTACTGATCGCGTCCCATGTCGACGACATCCCCTCCTTCAGCGTCTTGGCCTGATCTAGAGTAATATCGAACTTGTTAGCAACTTCTTGTAGTGTTGACATCTGCCCTCCTCTCTTCTATTATATCATGCGGTGAACTCGCTTACACGAGACTAACTATCCTCTCCAATCTGCTTGAATCCTCCGGTCCACATCCAGAATACGAACCCAATCAGGGCACAACCCAAGATTGTCCTTGCTAGACTAGCTTCCATCCTCGCCTTCCTCTAGGCTTGTGATCAGGTCACGAAGTCGGAGCCGCCTGACCTTTAGCTCCTTGATCCGCATCTGTTCTCGTGCGGTCATGTATCTTTTCTCGTTAGCCGCGTCGATCTCGTCATCAAGACTCTGGTGACGTTCTCGAAGAAGACTCAGCTTCTTACTCTCGATCTGATTTTGTTCAAAGTCTCTCACTGCCCTTCTCCTCCAGACGATCGGAGTGTCAACTCACGACCGACGACTAGACCAAGCATTCCACACAGAACGCCGACGCCGATGGTAACTAACATTTCCTCACCTCCTGGTCTCAGTATACTCGGTTGGGTGTGAGATGTACAAGCGCGAGATGGGCTAAATGTCCGGGTAGTAGATCGGGGCGTAAAGTCAGCGCTGCGATCGATGGGATCTAGGTGCGTAAGCCCTTGGAGTCCCGACGCGTGCTGTGACACATTGTCAGGGCTGTGACACCCTGTCTCTCCGAGTAAATAGGGCTGACAAACTGTCAATATGCGTGACATTGTGTCATTCCGAGCAAAAACCCGTGTCATTATGTCAAAGAGTACTCGTTTTTGTGACAATTTGTCACTGTCCGAGCGTAGGCTAAGTGCTCCATCAGGTTCTTCGGGCGGTAGATCAGCATCCTCTTCGACCAATCGGAGGTGTGGATGCTCGGGACTGGGCGGTAGATCGATCGCAAAGAAGCGGGTCTCGGTATCACTTGACCACCTGTCGTCATCCGTGGAGCTCTCCTGAACCAGGACCTGAGTAGGTTTACAAAGTTCGGGCGCGATGTCAGCCAGGGACACGCCTCTGTGTTCCCTCTGATATGTATGTAGACGTCTGAGTGTCACGTTCTCTCTCCCCTAGATGGGATAGTGTTCTTAGTCTTTTTCTGTTTTAGCCGCCGTTTAGTTGCCTTGAACCGCGATGTCGATGTTGCTTAGCGTCCTGTGTGTCAGGTAAAAGTCGTCTGTCGACAGGATGTTGTCGGCCAAGAAAGTCTGGACCTCGTTGATCACTCCCTTCGTTGTCAGCCCGTCCTCGATCGCGTCTGTCAGGATGAAGTCAGGCACACTGATTGTGTGTTGCTCGTCGCCTACGATCGCCTCTACCGTGAAGTAGCCAGTTAGCGTCATTGTTTTCCTCCTAAGACTATTATATCACAACAGCGCCTGACTTACACGGGAGCGCAATACTCAGCTGACTCGTCGTCTTCTTCGTCTTCGAGTTGTACGGGTAGTGCCTGTCGAAGCGGGATGATATCGGTCGCAGAGTCTAGTGAATCTAGATCGTTATCTTCAAGGTCAAAGCCACCGATAGTGAAACCCTCGTTAGCAGGACGAAACTCAACTTTGTCGGGTGGTCCAAGATCGGCGACCATCTCAGTCAGCTGACGTTGAAACTCAAGATTCGGTCCAGCTGTGGTCACGAAGCATCCGTTCTTCCAACCGACAAAGACTCTGTCCTCATACATCGGTTGATTCCTCTTCTTGAGATTCGTCATCGAGCTCTTCTTTCGGATTGGCTTCGATTCGTTCCTGCTCGGCGTTCATCCATGCTACCCGTTGACGAGCTCCAGCTTCATCGATTGACACGCTGTAAATGACAGGCTTGTCAGGAAACCGCCAGAATCCTTCGCAGAGATAGATGGCCCATTTCCCATCATCAGTCTCTTTAACTTCCCAGCGCATCGTCTTCCTCATTGAAGATTCCGAGACGCTCGTAGTAAGCAACAATCTGTGTTACTGAAGCGAATGGTCCTGGGTGTCCGTCATCAAGGTCACGTGGATATTCCTCGTCGACATCAACAACATCGTCATCAACAGCGTCATCACAATAAAAGTCATGAGCACTTCTCTCAAGTGGGTTTGTCATGTTTTCTCCTTGTTTTTCTATTATATCAGGCAGTGATCTGTTTTACACGGGCTCAACAAAGATTTCGTCATCTTTTTGATAAGCGAATCTGTGAACCTTACCCTTCGAATCCTTGACCAGGTCGCCTTCAATCAAAAGTTTCTGATCTTGCCGAGGTCGATGGACTCCAAAGAAAGTATCAATCACAGTCAAACCATAACGACCCGGGTCAATGACTGCCTTCATCTTCGATGTCTGCTTCTTACGCACCTTCGTTTCCTTTTACTACCCAGCTCTCGATTTCCTGCTCAGCTGACATGATCTTAAAACCTTCATCCAAGTCGTCCATGAACTCAATCATCTGTAACGCTAGACTAGGATCATGTCTAGCCACATCTAAAACTGCTTCATGACTTCCACACGGAGAACAAATGTAAGTCCTGTTGTCACGTCGGCTAAGTGCATTCATCATAATCGTGGGATGAAGTCGATCCTTACCACATCGTGGACATTGAATGTAGACAACTTCGGGCATGTTGACCTCCTATGATGCTTGTTCTCTAATCTGTTCGACAAATGTCGCCAGGTGTTCACGGTCGACTGTATCGAGACCTGTCCGCCACACCGGCTTACCACCAGGCATTTTGCCCAGACCATGAAAGAACGTCTCGATGTACGATTCTTCACCCGGCTCGTCATCAGCATCACGGTATTCCTTGAGCGCATTGAACGCCAGTGTGACCTCGGTGGGACTCGCGTCGAGACTATACCAGTCGTTGATTGTATCGGTCCAACTTAGAACCGCTTTGTCGAATGTAGCCATGTCTTCTCCTTAGACCTCTGAACACTGCGCGAGGTTTAACCTTGCCTGTTGACCGGCGTCAATCATCTCTTTTTCAGTATCACCGTCGAGTGTACCCTCAATCAAGAAACTGTAGGTGTCATCCATTGTCCAATCCTCGCTAAACGCGTACCCCCGACCAATCATCGTGACAAGCTCTTGACTGCAACCAGCGGGACAGTCAAACTCAAAGATTGAGTAGTTTCGGCTTCCTGCGAATCCGTACCTCTCAACATAATCATCCAGGTCTCCGACGTGTTCAAAGTCGTCTGCCGACCCAATAACAAATGTATAAACCTTCATGGTTCCTCCTTAGGTGATACTATTATATCACAGTCGCCCGTGACTTACACGAAACCGTTGTTACAGTCTATCTGGTCCGACACCTAGAATGATTCCAGCGACTGACAGAGCTTCATCTGCTATCTCAAAGCACTTGTCGCTCATCGGATCCATACCGAGCTGATGCTCAAGGTACGTGTGAATCTCTAGTTCGATTAGACTACCTGCCGGGTAAGGGACTTTCTTGATCGCTGACTCGGCTGCCGCTCTTGCTTCCTTACTGTATTCCACGTTTACCCCGGGTTGTAGGAAGCACAGACCACATCGCCTTCGTCGAACAGGCCAGGGTTCGCTTCCCCGACAAGGACAACCTTTACCTGACGTGGCTTAGCCCAACTGTCCATGCCGAACTCAGAGTTATCGTCTGACCACAACCAGTCTGTTCCATTCCAGTGCACCTTGTCACCCACTGGGTGGATCATGGATGCAGCTGAGTGACCGTGTGCCACCACAACTGCACTGTCGTATGTCTCGTAGGCGTCGTTGACGTCCTGACTGATCTTCCAGAGTTTGAGTGTCATTATGCTACCTCGTGTTGATAATCAGTGACTGTTTCGTTTGCAAGTCTGTTAACCCAATGACCGAAGCTACCAATACGAGTAGCCTTGCATTGTGCAATCGCGTCCCGTTCAGACTTGGCTTCGATCGGTGCAATCATTCGAGCAATTCGACCTGATGCTCTAGCCACTCCCGGGCCAGCAATCATCGTCACTTCGTAGTGTACATAATACCGTGTCATTTGACTTCCCTAATAAAGTGCCAGAAGCTATTATCCACACGTGCCCGACATTTCACAATAGCTTCTTCGCTATTTCGTGCCTTGATAGTGCGCTTGCCCATCTTACCGTTGTGCTTATTGAATGCCACTACAAAAGTTGTCATGGTATCTCTCCTTCCTTGTGATACTATTATACCACAATCTGTCTGAACTTACACGAAGCTCACCAGTTAACTTTGTCGTCCCAAGATTCTTCGCTATTAGACCATAGATCAACATCTTTAGCGCTCTGATTAGTCTGCTCACTTACGCCATGTGTCTCGACTATATGCCGAGTGGGATCCTCGAATGAATCGCCAAACTTATGAACATCATTCACCCGGTCTTCAAAGAGAGGACGAGTATCTTCTGGCGACAAATCCTCGACTACAGTTGTGATTGTACTAGCGGGTGACCAGCAATCTTCCCAGAACAGACCTGCAGCAATAAGTGTCACTATGCGATTTGTCGTACCGTCAGGTACTTCGAAGTCGATGTGATAGACGTGTGGGTGCTCGTTCAGCCAAGCGTCGACAAGTCCTTCTTTTGTTCCACGATAATCGTCCGTGGGTGCGATGAATGCTGTGTATCTCTTCATGATCCTATCTCCTGATCTATTCTTTCGGAAAGCGGCAGTCGCTCTAATCTTTCGAGTGTCTTGAGGGCGTCTTCCAGAAGTGCCCGACGATTGAGCATCTCAGCGACTGCTTTAGCTGCCCTGATTCCAGTGACTGTATCCACATGTTCAACGACAGCCTTGCGACAGTAATCGCCGGTCCCAGCAACCTTGAGAACATCGAACTTAACCTTTCGAGCATTTCCTCGCTCTGCTTTGTCGATCCGGTACTGAACGATTCCGTCCTCGTCCAGGAGTAAGAGATATGGCATCCCAACTTTTTGATGAAGTGTACGTTTTGTGGTAAGCATGTTGCTTCCTCCTTGTGATTCTATTATACCACAATCTGAATCAACTTACACGTTAGCGAACCCTTCTCCTTGTCACGGCCCTTGTGTTGTCAATCGCTGTCTCAAGCAACTCTCTCTGTTCAACAAGTAAACGGCCTAGTCTTTCAGCTGCCATTGCCTGTTCACTAATCCCTGCAAGCATGTCGACATTTGCGCCTGAATGATCAGATTCCAGACCATCGAGAGTCATTATCAACTTCTCATTTAACCCGCGACACTTTTGTCGAAGCTCTTGAATCGTCATTTGCATTGCGTTCTGTGCATTGATAAACTCAACTGATAGGCGCTGTGCTAGCGGTCCTTCATAATCTCTGTCTTCCTGTTCAAGTCTAAAGGCTTCAGCAAAACTTGGTATATCAATCTTGGGCTGGTCTTTGTTTTCATTCATCTAGTAACTTGCGCTCCATCACAGGTCTGATTATACAGCCTGATCGTGCAAGTTTATATCTATTTGACAGCCTCATTTGATATACACGCGCTTATCGCCAGCACGCGTACTCTTCTTTCTCGACTGCAGGCTTCATGGCCTCAGCTTTCTTTGGCTGCTCAACGAAGCCATCAAGATGTGGTTCGTTCAGACCTCGGTCACGCCTGTTCTTCACAAGCGGAATGTGCTGGATGAGCTTCTCAAGATTCCGAAGCCGAGCATAAGCGTTCTCGTATTCCCGACGAGCAACAGTCATTGCCTCGTAGAGTTCACGTTCATTGACCTTGACGTGTGTGGTCTCACCCTTGCGCTCCGCTTCGGTCTTGCCGAAACCATCGTAGTGGCGAGTACGAGGGTTATCCCAATCGCCGTACTTTCGAGTCCATCGACCATTGTCGTACTGAACATGTGTTCCAGCACCGTCACCCTCAAGTAGGGAGTCGAGCCTATATTCAAAACTGATTGGTTCGTTCTTGTCAGACATTGTGTTCTCCGCGTTGATCTCCGCATCAACAACAGGAATGTCAAAGTCGGATGCGGGCTTGGTATCGTTGGGCATTGTTTTCTCCTTTAACCTATGCTGCGTCCTGAACAGATGTCTCTGCATCATCGAAGAGGGCGTCCTCTCCGTACGTCTTGACCTCTTCAGCGATTTGCTCACCATACTCGTTGGCGATATCCAGAAGTTGTGACGGATCGATGTCACTGTGAATGATGATTGTGATCTCTTGTGGTTGCATTGTTTTCCTCCTTAGGTGATTCTATTATATCACAGGTGGGTCCCAGTTACACGCGACGAGTTAACTTCTCAGGAAAAAGCCCACGATTCTGAAGTGACTTGCACGCATCAATCGTCTCTTCAAGTGTATCATCAGCGATCTGCCCTAGCCATTGATTGTGTTTCGAAAGCGCCGTCTCAATCTCTGCACTCCATCCTCGATATGCACGTTCGTAGGTTAAGCCTCCGTCTTTCTTTCGAGACTCCGATACAATTGACATCCCTTCTTCGCGGAGGTCTTCAATCTCCCGCATGATCTCTTCTAGTCGATAAGTGTCCACCTTTACCACTCCTTTGGCTTATGCTTTGTGCCGCACCGAGGGCAACACCCGCGTGACCATGTTGACTTATGTGAGTCAGCTCCGCAGAACTGACAGTAAAACTTGTTGACAATCAACATTACTGTTCCTCACGAATCTGACGCGCTGCTTCCTTCAAGATACAAACGATACCGGCCTTCGACATAAAGTCGCCTAGCTTCTTGAACTCAGGCCCGAGACCATGATACATGAACCCGATTCGATCCCATGTCGCCAGTGGGATATCATTGAAGTGTGGGTCAGTACTCCTAGCAAGACCTTGCGGAATCGCCCGAGCAACATGTCCCTTCATTCCCTGAGTCACGAGCTGTCCGTAGTACTCCGCGTGGGTGCACTTATCTGTCATATAATCTTTACGTGT
>Ga0209756_1003632_pt1 | contig 12384 bp, 7 predicted proteins | sample ETNvirenome_6_85_FD_184071 | JGI IMG/M metagenome (GOLD analysis project Ga0209756, IMG submission 184071) | Marine viral communities from the Pacific Ocean - ETNP_6_85 (SPAdes) (version 3) | ecosystem: Environmental > Aquatic > Marine > Oceanic | place: Pacific Ocean | collected 2013-06-19
TACAATCACCAGGACCCTGTACAGTCGCAAACGGGTCAAAGTTTAAAGCAGTGACATCCATACAACCTCTCCGCCCGGGCCTTCGAGTGGTGGTCGTTGTGGTCGTTGTAGTGGTTATGCTCCCGGGATCATATGATGTAATAAAAACACTCCCCCGTGTCCCTCTATTAATAACAGCAGTAGCATCAATCACATTTGGCTGAGTTCGAATAAATGTGGCATCTACATTAGGACTGCTTACCGGTTCTATTGTATCGATATTAACTCTCCCGGTATTTACGTTAAATACAAAATTATTTAACATTGACGTAAATACTGCATTCTCTCCCGGCCGCAACCTCGGCTGCCAGCCCGCCATGTTGTTGCCGAAGGGGTCCACTTCGGCTACTGTAATATCCCCGTCTGTTTCATTAAAAACGACAAGTGAATAAACTGGGTTACCGTGCCCCGGCGTAGTACTTGTTTCAGGATAGTAACAAGTCCCGTCGTCTACAGTCGCCCGTGAGTTATAGTTTTCGGCGTCTATATCCATACAACCAGGTATTAGATAAGGCGTCGTTGAGGTAGAAGTAGCTGTTACATAGTCATATCTACAATCACCAGGACCCTGTACAGTCGCAAGCGGATCAAAGTTTTTAGCAGTGACATCCATACAACCTCTTCGCCCGAGCCTGCGAGTTGTGGTCGTTGTGGTCGTGTCATCATACCCGTCCCCGCCACCGTTATCGGTAATGACCACGAAAGAAGGTGTAGTAGAGGTCGTTGGTGCAGTAACATCATCATCAACGTCATCATCATTAAAGGCAATTCCACCATGATAATTACCGTCCTGTGAAGGCTCTATAATATAACAATCTATTGTTGATCTCCACACGTTCCCCCTTAGCTCACTAGTTACACCACCACGCCGCGCGTTATGAGCAACATTATCTGTAACAATCTCCAGAGGTAACGGGGCACCCTCTGGCAATGTGTTGCTCATAAAATTTATATTAAGGCGAAATTCATTTTTATCTTGTGGACCAATAATAAATTCTCCACCCCCGCCGATTAGGCGACCATTAACGTTTATTGTACTCTCCGCCGTATTTTTTACTGCTAAAGTATACGTCTTCTTATCCGTCGGTATATATGTGTATGGCTCTTCACATTCCCCAGTGACCGGGTTTGGTTCTTGTCCTGGAGAGCATGCTGGAGCAGTTATTATTGTTGGATCCTGACCCAGCTTTTCAACAGTATAAGTACCTGTGTTCAGGCCGAGGTGCGTGCCGGCACGCATTAAGGGGTGTTTCCCCAGATCAACCTTAACAAGTGTTATATCCTGGAGAGATTGTTCATCATACCAGGTTTGACCTTCCTTAATCTGATCCTCTAGTGTCCCACCATTTGGGGGGTAACGGTCTATAATTACAACACGATTATCAACCTTTGGAAAACCAAATGTACCTAATGCAACCTTAGATGCACCCTCTGACTCTAACCCACCAGGGTTCGTTAGAGGAAAAACAATCTCAGACTCATTACTAAAGAATAATCTACCGGACCCGTCTAATATATTACCTGCAAAAGTATTACGCACTACACTTGTAGCTAGAGATGAAGCAGGATTATAGAGCTCATCAAATATATTTGGTAGACCCTGTGAGTAAAGTATTGTTTGTCGTTGTAGTCTTTCTTCTGACGGGTATAAAATAAATGTATGCTGCCCCGTGCCCGGGTAATTGCCCTGAACTAATATACCCGTTTCATTATTTTCTGTAAAATAATCTCCCCTTATTACGTTGTTGACAACTTGAACACCGTTGCTTTGGTGAACAACAATTCCAGGTTCAACTGGTTTACCTGCTAAACTTTCCGCACTCGGTTGAATTACCGTATTGTCATTGACCTTAATATTCCAAGACTGAAAAATTTCAATACCTCTAACATTTGCTCCATCAATAGTATTAGATTGAATAGAAACCTTATCAGTGTGAGCTGTAACTACTACGCCCTTATTTATTGAGCGTATTTTATTACTTGTTATTCTAATATTAGATGAATTTTGGGCTACCTCCACCCCAGCACCCCGCCCGGATCCTACTATTATGTTTTGTCTAATAGTACCATTACTTCCACCCTGGGATATTGATATACCAGAGGTAAAAGTCCTAATAAAATTTTGTTGATTAGAAAACCCGTCAATAATATTGTTTTGTATAAGAACGTTTTTAGTATCTGCCCCGGTAATTTCAATACCTGATCTTCCAATATCCCTAAAGATGTTATCCTTAATAACAGCATTACGCAAATCGGTACCTTTAATTCCGTTGCCGCGGTCTTCTGTCTGTCCCCGAGTACCCTGAACAGTATTTCCGGAAACCGTTAATCCATCTATTTCCCATAAGTCTAGACCATTATTAGGAGAATTTGTTATAACGTTATTAGTTATAGTAATATTCTGTATAGGTTCTGAACCATCTAGCAACCCGACCTTAGGACTATCACTATCAGCTTGCGATCGTATAAAGTTATAACCAGTAACTAGTATAGATGCAAACTTATCCCTAAATCCACCAACTCGGTCAAAGGTAATTGAATCTATTGTTATATTTTTTGGCGATGTTAAGGAGTTACGTGTAGGTTTAGTTATCTGAATACCTACACCATTAGTACTATCATTTTGAGAGTTATTTGTTATAGAAAAATCCCTTAAAATTACATTATCCTCTTTAATATTAAAACCAATACTACCGTTAAATGTGACAGTTGGGTTGTTTACACCTCTAATTACAGTATTAGTTGGTACATTAACAGTTTCTGTTAATGTTATATCAGTTACGATTACTATTTTTGTGTAAGTGTTTAAAGCTTCCTTTAATTGATCCGCATTATAAACAGGGTAAAATATTCCATCCGACAGTCCGCCCGGGCGTGGGCGCCCCGGGGCGTGACCACTAGGTGTGGTTGATGTTACCACACCAGGTGTAGGTGTGGTTGATGTTGCTACATCTGGTGTCGTTGTAGCAACATCAATTATATCAGTATCAATAGCTTGAGTTGTAGGGGTAGGCGTGGTAGTAGTTGTAGTATTTAAAGCGCTTCTTACAACAGATATATCAAGATCTAATACTGGTGTTGTAGTGCTAGCAGAAACAGAATCTTCATCCCCATAAGCAGCTCTTCCTACTCTACGCTGCCCGGGCTGCCGATTCCTAGAAAGCGGAACTTCAGGCGTCATTGTAGTCCGTGATGAAGCAGAACCAATATCAATAGGGGGGACAGCGGGTGGAGTGGTAGCAACGGGTGTTCTAGGACTTACTGTTACAGTAGTATATATAACTGGACTTATATCGTCGTCGCTGTCCGTTAGCTGTACTGTAACCTTTAGCTGTCCGTTGGTTGGATCAGCAACGCCCTGTATAGTTTCATTTAAATTTATTAAATTTTTACCTTCAACTGTTGTAACAGAACTCTTTCCCGTTATAACAGTCCTTGGATCACCAAACTGATCTTTTTCCCCGTCTTCATCGTAAATGGTGTATGCTACTTCCGTAGGATACGAGCTAGATACCTCTAAATGTGTTATTACTACTTCACCAGTAGCATTTTCATATGAACCTGGAACTCCCCCGCCACCTAACTTAACACTCCGCTGTACTTCAACCTTACTATCAATTACCTCGAGGTTAAAAAAGAGGAGACCCGGGGTAGTGCCTGCAGGTGTAGTGGTAACGTCTCCATATGGATTAGTAGTGGGCATTTTATACAGTTATATTAGTTACAGTTGTACGTAGGGTATTAGGATTAACTGACAAAGAAGGTGTAATTACAGTCTCAGTTAACACTTCATCTCCCTCGAACCCCTCAATATTAAAATTACGTAGAAAGAAATGTTCTGCAGAAATTGAATCACTGCTTGTAGAAATAGGCGACGTGAAGCTAAACCCGCAATATATATTATCTAAATTTGACAGGAATGTTAATCTAGGCTCTAGATTAATAGTAGTTAATAAGGTGTATGAAGTTGTGTCTGATTCTCTAAAGTCAATATGTATTTTTTGACCTAGGTTTACATATCTAAACCTTAAGGTTCTAAATGTATCGGTAGATAATGTGCTAAACGATGAAGAAATAGAAGATAGCGGAGAATTAGCTCGAAGATTGTGTTCATAATCACGAACTATTAATGAATTTCTATTAATATCACCCCAATCAACACCGGGCCTATCATCCCTCCCAGTTATTGCATATAATCCTGTGGAATCAAAAGCTACTTTAACTAACATACCACTTAAAATCCCACCCTCAAGAAGTATTGTACTATCTGCTTCTGTTTTCATCACTATAGGTGATTCGGTTAGAAGCGCCCGAGCAGATAATATATATTCAGGGTCTTGATCGCCAATATATTGACCTGGTAGAGAGGACAGGGGGGCTGATAAATTAGTTAGAAATGTACTAAATCCTAATTGATAGTTATTATAATTGTTTATATATATAGCAGGTAATTTATACTCAAATGACCATGTAATATCGTAATTAGAATTAAATGATTTATTGCTGCTAACAAACGTAAAATACCTGGCATTATTAGGAAGCTTTATATCAGTAGGAAAGGCCATCAATTATATTTAATTACTCATCCCTTTATAAAAGTACAGGTATAAGAATTAGTTAATTCGAGCTTAGTTCGAAACACTAATATATATCCCATTTTTCTTAATTCTTTTATTACTATGATATAATATTGTTCAGGAACATTTGCAACAATGCTATCGTTTTTTTCATCATATAACACATAGTCAGAAAATTCCTCGCACAGCGAATGACCTTTCCAGCAACTTATATCCATACAAGTATTTATTCTTCAAATACCTGTATAATTTTTTCTATTTTTTGGATTAAAATATTGTTATCAGCAAAAAGCTGGTTATTACCGTGCTTAAAATACGTGTGTTCTGATAAAATAGTTTTTAACGACTTAAAGTCTTCATAGTCGAGACCCTCAACAATTACTTCTTCCATATTTTAGTTATGGCTTTAAAAATATAAAGCAACTACGTCCACTCAAGTATGACAACCCCGTTGGAAGGTGTTGGTCCTAGACCCTGTGTCGCATGCGCACCTTGCCCGCCACCCGGAGCGGGCGCATTACCAAAGAAAGAAGACGCGCCGAGGGACTCTTCCCTACCATTCGTCTCGTCCGTATCCATTAATCCGGATCCACCTTTTATAACAAATCCATTTAATATATAATTACTATCGTAATCAATAGTTCCAGCAGCTATACCAGGCGGTACAGCTTCATCAAAATTATCTGACCTTTCTGAAGGAAGTTGGTTTATTAAACTCTCTGCAATACCTCCATCAGCTTTAACTAAGAGAGTCGTAGTAGCACCATCTTTGTGGTATATCTCGGAAGGTCTCCCATCAGCCATACCATCTGCTTTAGTGAAACCTAAGCCTACTTTTACTGTAAATTGTGTACCGGGGGACGCTGATAAATACCCAATACAAGTAGCCCCCGCTCCCCCGGGGGTATTTCCAGCCTTGGTACCTGTTCCAGTTACAGTATATTTAATATAGTAAATTCCATCAGGTACTGTAAACTCATGAGTTGTACCATCATCATAAACCACCATGCCTGGAGGTGGTCTTTCTATAACAACAGAACCACTTAAAGGATCAAACGAAACACCAGTCTTATCTACCGTACTTGTACCTGCGGGATTTATAACAAAAGCAGATAGATTTTTATTTATCGTTAACGTTGGGTTAGTTACACCACCAACCGACTTAATAATAAAGTTCATACCTGTCGCAGATAGCCCCGGGGTTGTGTGAGATGCAGTTGTTACTGCCATTAATGTACTGCTCGCTGGATCCACTCCATTAGGTTGTCCATATATTCCTTTAGATAATAAATTAGGTACTCTAAAATGTTCTGCAATTTCATCGCCAGTATTATAATCTGTCCTTATAACATCAAATAAATCTGGATACGACCCGGTTCCGGCGCTTAAGTATTGACCTCCATTACATAGTAACCAACCATATGGCACTCCGTTACTACCAGAAGCAAAAGGTACTATAGAACCTACAGGTATAACACTCGCTGTTGTAGGCGCTACAGTAGATTCTACTATTGAAGGTACACTCCAAGATAGAACACCTTCACCAGCTTCTGCGCCCCTCCCTAAATATGTCTTCGTCCCTGGACTAGTTGAAGGGAAATCGTAATCAATAGCATTAATCTTTAATTTTTGCGGAAGAGAAAGATAACTACCTGCAGTTGCTGTCCTCTGCGTTATAGCATCAATATTAACCGTTGAACTTAAAGCTATTCTTTTAGAACCATCTAATTCAATTGAACTACCTAATGCGTCTAAAGTAAAATTTCCAGCAGATAGCGTGCCAACCCTAATATTACCATCAGTATCGATAGTTATAGTCCCATTTCCGGAACTTAATGACTTAGATACAACAAGCCAATCAGAATCATTAGACCCATTACCTTCAATACAAATTTTTAGTTCACTAGCATTTGTATCAAAAACATAATCACCGGTGACAACCGGCGCTAAGGAGGTCACCGTGGCACTCTTCCCCTTATATTTATTTCCAATGATAACACCACCTGGTGTAGTCGCGTTTCCAATATAAAGACGCTCTGTATCCGTTGTGTATCCTAGCTCCCCAGTATCTAGAGTAATGTTTGTCCTATCATAATCAGTACCCCTTCTGACTAAGAGCTTAATTAAAGTATTTTCTAAAATTTCTATAGCCATTGTTATTATTTAGTAGTTAAAAATTGGAATTGCATATTTATCAAATGTACCATCACTATCAGGCTTTCTTACATCACCAGATAGAGCAAATGTAATAAAGCCAGCTGAACTTAACATTACTGGCGATCCGGTGCTGTCTGTCCCGTGATATACTTGGTTATTATTTCTTCCTACAGCTTCAATTGAAGCAGCATTAGGAGCCCCGTTAAATAAATTTAAAACTGCATCTTGCTTATATTTAATTATAAAGTTAATCCCAAATCCACTTAATATAGCACCACCTGCATCCGCATCACCTGTAATAAATTTTTGACTACCGGAAGCAAAATCATCTGAATTAGGAGCTAGTGCACCATGCCCATATAACACAGCTGGCAAGCCACCACCTGTTAAGTTTGGTAAACTAAATGTAGTGCCTCCACCATCACCATCACCATAAGAGGTACCTATTACACCATATAAGTCTGAATATGTAGTTTGGCTCATCGTCCGGCCATTAGCTAATAAAAATCCAGCCGGAACTGAATCGGTCCAGGACCGAGCATGAGGTAAAATAGTACCTATAGGAACCTGATCCCCAGTGTTACTACCAGACAGCTCTAGCCCAGTGATAACATCAAATATTGACGATGAAAAGTTTTTAATTAACCCGTTTCTAGTCTCAAGGAATGGGTTTTCTGTTGCCGCCGAAGTTGCACCGTATAGGGATATTTTCCCATCATTCAAAGAAAAAGTATTAACATCAACTGTTCGTAAATTTGCTTCAATCTTACCGGTAACTGAATTTATAGATAGCCCAGAATTTACTAAGTTGCTTCCGGAACCCCCAGCCCAACTCGACACGGGAATTGTTTGTGTTCCGAGTGATTTGAGTTGTAATTTTTCATCTATATTAAATTCGAATTGGTCACTATTTATTTTTAACTTTATAGGTGTGTTATCACCACCTATTAGCCCCGAAGATAAAGCAGTAGAAGCTATTTCTCTCTCTGTTATAGAGTTAGCTATAGGACTAATCTTAGCATTAGAAATTTCCAAGTACTCGGTGTTGAGATTTACTGACATTACACCACCTATACTTGATAATAACCCGGCGCCGAAAAACGTAGGCTCAAAATATTCAGAGTTTAAAAATGTATCTTTTCTTACTGTAAGTTTGTTATCTGAATCAAATTCTAGGGTAACATCATCCGCGATATTACCAATATAAGCATAACCCGAAAGAGAATCATTATAATTGGTAGAAGTAAGCATATATAACCTACTATCAGCATATCCAATATCACCTACCTGCATTCCTGGGGAATTGTCAGGTCCTAAATTTGAAATGTCTGCAAAGGGACCTATATTCTTACCTCCAACTGATCGACCACCATAAGTTGACCCATCACCTACAAATAACCGGTTTGTATCTAATGTAAACCCAACTTCACCTTGGTCTAAAACAATAGTTTTTCTCTGAGCGTCTGACCCACGCCGTACTTTTAATTTTACTATAGTAATATTTGCCATAATTTTTTATGCTATTCTTTTCCATACGTATATACCATACGAAGGTGGTATATTATTATGCGCTATATTTTCTCCAACACTATCAGTTGTTCGAGTATTATTAGCACTTTGATCTGTTTCAACAGCGTCAACTGGACCTGATGTAATCTGCATTGGGGTGCCTTGAGCCACCAACGCTGCCCCTTCTGCGGAACCAATATCTACCGCCCCTAATTCGCGCGCCACTTGATACGGTGTCTTATCTACCATCACAGAATTGGTGGAACCGCTGCTTGTTGTTGTACCAACCCCAACACGTTCATCTGCAACGAATCTAGATTCACCGTCCCATAAGCCGATTACCTCTTTAAAATTATAGTCATTGGCGAAATCTCCTTCAGTATATAACGATCTTAACGCTGCAGAGTATTTCGATGCTGCAGACCCTCTTTGAAAGCCTAGATCAAGAGAGTATACCCAAGCGAGTGGTCCTTGTTCTGTAGCAGTTCTCCGGTCTATTAATCCCGGTGGTTGAAAATTAATATTCTCGAAGAGGGCACTAGGATATAACCTAAAAGCTTGACCTAATGCATATCTAGCTCTTACCTGCTCTGCAAAGTCTTCGGTGGCATCCTCTAACCCTACAGTAGGCGCTTCAAAATTAATATCTGTACCTGCAGGGTTTGATACTTGTACTGACCTAGCACCCGTATTAACTTCATGAGAGTGCGCCGGTAAATTAAGCTCTGTTAAAGCAGTTCTATACTCTCCAGCAATATCACCGCTACCACCTCTCAATCCGTCCTGTTCTTCTTCCAGCCCACCCGGGCAAAATTCTCTCTCAATCCCATGCTTATCGACAGCTAGTCCTGTCCCTACTAAAAATCTTCCATGTGCAACCTGCGACCAAGTAGTTCCAGCTATTCTATCAGTCGGATCATCTTCACCAAACGTCAGCTGAAGACACCCTATCGGGAAGAAACTATCTAACCACTCTAAGGGCGTGCGTGTGGAAAATCCGCGTGGATATATGTAATTGTTTATTATTACCCTATCCCCGCTCAACGCCATCCCGGTAGCATTGCCTGATCCATCAAATACCTGATTCAAAGGCCCGTATTCACCAAGTGACCCTCCACTTAAATGAAGAAGCGAAGTATACAAATCAGATATAAATTGATTCTCTAAACTTTCGGGCATACTATTATTTATGTAATAATCTAGAAATACTATCTATTACTCCGTCTTTCCGTATACTAGTCCTCCGGATATTGTATAGTTAGAACCACCTACTGATTTAATAGCGTTTCCGCCTGTACCACCTCTTGATCTTATACCGCGGTCGGTATACGATTCTAGTATCGTATACGGCCAGCGGGAGGTATAGATATATCTAAAAATATGCCCACCATCAGTTCCCCAGCCACCACCACCAGCAGCATTACCCCAATGCTTAGCCGAGCGGCCGTTCTCGTCAAAAACGCCTGCCGCGCGCGATCCAGTAACTCTTGATTCCCCTGGGTTACCGCCGGACCCTCCGTGACCACCACTGGAGATACCACCAAGACCTCCTGAAGCATCCCATGATAAAACTCTTCCACCGCCACCACCTGCTCCGTGTGGGTCATTGCCGGACTGTTCACGACCTCCGGCACCACCACCACCGGCTTGACCACCACGGCCTTGATAGCCTCCCGCACCGCGGGAGTTTGACCATACCCACCCCTCATAATCGCGACTGCGGGTGTTCCGCCAATTAGCCCCATCACCTCCGGGTTCCCCAACCGCGCCTCCGGGCCCGCCGAGTTCCTCCATGTTACCATCATATGATAAACCACCCGAGCCCCCACCCGCGCCGCCACCACCACCACCATGGTCTCCGGTAGATCCGCCGGCACCACCGCCACCACCGCCACCTATAGCTCCTTCGTTATTGTTAATTATTATAGTTGTAACTGTGTTTATTTCGATAGCATGTCCACCATTCCAACCATCCCACCCGGTATACCGTTCATCCCATGGGGTGTTATCCTCGTACGGAATCGATCCCCCCGGAGGCACAGAAACACGAGAATTTTCCCCCCCTCGATGCATACCCTCCATCGCACCTTCCGGAAGTCCCCCTGGAATACTAGCAGTTCGCGATGAAATTGTCATCTCTACCGGCACCGGTCGTGGTGGAGGCGCCGGGTGATGTAGGCGATCAACTGCAGCATACGAACCACCATCACCACCACGCCCCATTATATACCCATTGTTTATAAGGGTTAAGCCCCCGGGGAAGTCATCAATCTTTAATGCTGGTACGGTAGTATTATCTGACCATATGTAAACACCGGCCCGTACAGTTATAGTCGCAGGTGATATTCCGTTCCACCCACGATCAAGAGCCCATGCGCTTAAATCAAGTTCTTTTTTGTTTGCTATAATTTCAGCTCTCCATGTTACTTGCTCAATAATTACATCTATTACAACGTCCTGTGTATCCACCACCGGTTCGTCGACGTCTTCTACAACATCGATGTTTACAACATCGACGACAGGATCTCCAGGTACATAAGGAATACGTGTCACGACAGGCACCTCTGGAAAATCTAAAGGCACGCGTCTCCAAAAATATACACCATAGCTTGGAGGTATATTATTATGACAAACAGTTCTTCCTGTATTAGTTGTTGGTATAGTCGAGACACTTTCTATTTCTTCAATAACAAATCTGTTATTACTTCCGTAATCATCTACTGTTTCGCCTAATGCCGGTAATCTATTTACATTCGCTAAAGCTTTTCTAGCCTCATCAATACCCAGCACGCTTATTATAATATTTCTGGCTAAAATTAAATCCTCTGAACCAAATGTACCTGGATGCACTTTATCAATGTCTCTCGGATCATAAGAGCTCTCTCTTAAAATAGTAGTATTATCACTCCACGCAACGCCAACAGGTCTCGGACTATTTGCAATAAAAACAGTAGAGCTATCATCTAATATCATCGCGCCTCCCCACCCAGGTCCTCCAGCTTGTGCACCGCCCCATCCCTTTAAAGAATAATTTGCTAATTTTGGACTAAAGTGGCTATCATCATATGTAAACCCTTCGTCATGTAAGGTTGTAATAACATGATCTCTATATTTTTGAATAACAGTACCATCGCTTTCCGTAAACGATGTATTTCGCTGAAATGCCTCGATTCTATCTTGATCTAAAAAATATGAATACGGGTTATCTTGTACCCCGGGAATATTGATAGAATTAATACTAAATCTCTTTTCTTCTGTTATCTGTTGAGGGTTTACAGTTAGTCCAAAGTAAAAACAAAATACTGTTGATGGGTCCGCAGCGTCACGCGTTTGGGTAACAGATCGCATATTTACATTATGGGTATGAGGTGGTAAGTTTTTATTGCGTAGTGTTACGCAATACTCACCTGCTAAATCACCCGACCTAGTTCCTCGCGACCCTCGCGTAAATTCGTATTCTTCAAGAGGTGATCGAACAACCGGCGCGCCGTCAACCCAATCCACTTCTTGCCCCGTCCCAACGCTAGCTAAAAACTTCCCGGACGATTGTAAGACCCATTTAGTTTCTGCTATTCTATTACCCGGGTTATCATTAGTAGTTGTTAGCATTATACTATTGATAGGAAAAAACGCATCTAACCATTCCATAGTACCACTAATTGGGTCATATGTGGTGCCTGTGTCCCAACCTATAGGTTCGATATAGTTATTAATTGTGACCCTGGTCCCTTCACTACTCAATGATATTCCGGTTGTAGTGCCCAAGCCATCGTAAACAATATTGTTATCTAGTAAAGAGATATCTGCTCCACTTACATGCAGCAAAGAAGAATAGTAATCAGCTATCCTTAATCCTTGCAGACTTTGTCCGATGTTTTCTGGTGTACGGGGCTCGGCCATAATTTTATTTAATTCTTAAACTTAACATTTAAACTATTATTTGTAGACATCAGTCCGGTGGCGTTGGTCTTATATCACCGGGCAAAGCCATAGGAACTAAATACCCGTGTGATGTAGAAGTATGTTTAGGTCCTACCATGGGCCCGTGTTCAGGGTGTATATGGTAGAACCCTATGAATTCATCTGTTGTCCCTTCTAGTCT
>Ga0209756_1003635_pt1 | contig 12380 bp, 8 predicted proteins | sample ETNvirenome_6_85_FD_184071 | JGI IMG/M metagenome (GOLD analysis project Ga0209756, IMG submission 184071) | Marine viral communities from the Pacific Ocean - ETNP_6_85 (SPAdes) (version 3) | ecosystem: Environmental > Aquatic > Marine > Oceanic | place: Pacific Ocean | collected 2013-06-19
AGCAAGTCCATTACAAAGTGCATTAGGAATTGGAACTAGTTTAGCCGGAATCTACGGAGCATTAAGAAATTAAATGGCAGATAGAACTTTCAAAAGACCTATGTTTAGAAGGGGTGGGTCTGCTAACGAAGGCATTATGACCGGGTTAGTAGATAGCTCAGTTTCCTCTACTCCCAATAGTGGGGGATTAAGTTCTTTAGTGAGATCAGGTTATGAAGAAGGAGGAGATGTAGAGAAAGGTGGATTTTGGGATTCTATAGTTGGTAGAACTTTACAAATCCCTGTAGATTACTTAGCTAAACCTGTGGCTAATGTAATTAACCCTGCGGTCAATGCTTTAGTAGGAACGGAGTTTGAACAAATGAGAACTCCATATGATTCAATGGATGCGTGGACATGGAATAAATTAGGGTTAGGACAACATGATATTTATAATCCAGATGGTGATCCAAACACAGATGATTTTGAAGACAGAACAGATTGGGGATATTCTAATTTAGGCAAAAAAAGTAAAGACCCTGAGGCTATAGAATGGGAAGATGAAGACGATGGTTCTAATCTTAACCAACCTAAAATAGTAAATCAAAATACAGGTACACCTGCAAAATCTAGAACCGAGGATATTACAGAAATTTATGAAGAACTTCTTCCAATGCTTCAAGGAACTTTAGGAGCAGATAAAGGTGAATTAAACAGACAAAGATATTTAGAACTTGCAAAATTTGGTACCAATCTAATGGCACAACCAGGAGGTTCTTTAAGTAGAGCAGTAGGTAAAGCAGCAGCTGATCCACTTGCAGGCATGACTAGAATTGCTGAACAACAGAGACAAAGTAAAAGAGCTCCAGCAGAACTTGCTATGAAGATTGCTTTAAGAGAAACAGAAGGTGGTCCTTTAATGAAGAATGCTAGAGATCTTATGAAGTCTGATCCTACTCTTACATTAAAAGAAGCTATGGCTAAAGTTATGCCTTCTGACGATTCGGGTACAAGTAAATTAATTGTAGACATGGCACAAAAAGGTGGACTAGGTTTAGATAACGCTGGTGCTATTGTTACTTATAAAAAACAAATTGAAGCAATATTGGGTGGAGCTAATCCAGAACTTGCAGGAGAATTTTCAACTAGACTTCCTGAAAAGAAAAAAGACTTAGGGGAAGAAGAGATTGGAAACTATTATGTTAAAAATAATGGTGAACTTGTAAGATGGGATGGTGTCAAACTTTTAAAAATAAACGACGCAGGTTTTACAGGTAAGGTTAAGACAAGAAAGAAAAAGAAAAAATCTTAATAGGAGGACTTTGTGGCTGAAACATTAGAAGAAGCATACGGAACTCAGAGTCAAAAAGGACCCGATGAAGTAGGGTTCTTTGAATCAGCATTAGCAGGAGTAGCAACTGGACTTTGGAATATTCCTAAAGGAGTTTTTTCTTTAGGTGCAGAAGCTTTTGATTTAATTGGAGACACCAATACAGCGCGAGAGATTGAAGAATGGTTTGATGAACAAAACCCATGGGACGATGAAGCTGAAGCAAGAACCATAGGGAAACTTACAAGTGCCATAACTTCTATTGCACCTCTAGCCGTTACTGGATGGGGGGTAGGAATAAAAGCTGCCGACATGGCAAGGAAGGCTTTAGCAGCCAAGAAAGCAGGAAAGTATATGAATCTTGCTAAAGTAGGAGAGAAAATTTTAGGAGCCGACCAACTTAGTAAAAAAGGAAAATTAATAGGCGGAGTTGTTGGAGGCGGACTCGGTGAAGCCGTAGTTGCTGACGAAGACATTGGAACTTTTGCTGATATGGCAAGAGGAACTTCTCTTGAACCTTATGCCATTACTATGATGGATACAAACCAAAGCCTAGAAGGAAGAGAAGATGCGTTCAGAAGATTAAAAAATAGATTAAAGTTTGGAACTGAAGGAGCATTATTTAATTTAGCTTTAATTGGTGCAGGAAGAGGAATTCAAAAATTAAGAAATCCTGGCGAAGGAAAAGCTTTAGATGAATACTCTAGAAATAGAATAAAAAGATGGTCTCAAGAACATATTGAATTTGGTCTAACGGCTAGAGGACTAGGCACTACAGGTACCCATGAAGCAAAGGGTGCAGCTACGGGTTTTCAAAAGGCGGCTCAACATGAGGCAGATAGGTTAGTTTCAGAATTAGATTTATCTATGGGCGGTCTAGGTAAATCTGCTTGGGATGATTACTTTACTGCTCGAAAAGGAATTAACGAAACAAGAACAGGCCAAGAATTATTTCTTAAAGATTTAGTTGAAGCAGTAAGTCCGGTCTCCCCTAAAGCAGATAGATTACTAAAAAAAGGAGTAGTAGATCAAAGATTAAAAGAAATGGCTCCTGTATTAGAATACAAAGCAGTTCAAAAAGAATTAATAGACCTTGCTACACAGGGTGCCGGAAGACTATCTGATGATGAATTAAAACTACAACTTACTGCTATAAGAGATAAATTTCAAGCATTGAAGCAAGCACATCCTACAATTAAAGCTAGTCCAGGAGTTAAAGCTAAACCTGGAATCGAGGAGATGGTTAGAAAATTTGATGAGAGAGGAATGTTTAGACCGGAAGATTATGGTTCAACTAGAGCTTTGGATGAAGTGTTGAAGAAAGTAGAAAATGCTGGTGGAGCAGGAAGAGGGAGACAAAATGCAGAGAGAATGAGAAAAGCTATTATTAATATGAGAATGTCCATTGATAACCTGTCGGGCATGTCTTACACCAACCCTAATATTAAACAAGAAATTAGAGATACTATTAAAGCCAATTTTGGAAGATATATGACGAAGGTGTATCGTCAATATGAACAAAAAGGATTTATGGGATTCTTTAAATTTAAACCAACAGAGCAAATGTTTAAAAGAAGTGAGGACCTTCTTTATACATCTAAGTTAAGAGGATATGCAAATGTTAGAATTGATAAAGCAATTAAATCTATGATAGACCCTGTCGTAAAAGCAAGGACAGCAGAAATATTAAAAACTGGAAAAGTAGTAACACAAAAACAAACAGAGGCAATAACAGCAGAAGCCATAAAAAATATTGATCCTCAAGTGATGTCAAGAGTAAAACAAAATGCCTGGGATGAAGTTAATAAAATGGCGGACAATGTAGATTGGCGTAACAGAGAAATGGCTACTGTAAAAAACGAAGTAAAACAAGAAGCAGCTAGATTAGCTGATGATGCCGTAGACCCAAGACAACTTCCCGAATCAAATATTAATAAAGAAGAACTAGAAACTTTAGTAGTTAAAGATGAAGCTTTAAGAAAAAAAGTTTTAGAGCCATGGCAAGAAGAAATTGCTGGAGTTATTAAAGATCCTTCTTATACTTTTTTAGCTACGGTTGGTAAACAAGCTAATCTAAACTCTATGCTTAAGTATATGGATGATATTGCTAAGATAGGTAGTCAAGGGGATGATCCTTTTATTCAAACAGCAGAAGAATTAAAAAAAAGAGGGGTCGACATTAATGATAGAAACAAATGGAAATTAGTTGAAGCTAATAGTTCTAACGTTACCAATCCTTTAGTTGGTAAATATATTAAAGCACCAATGTATGATTCTATTTTTGAAACTTCAACTGATTGGTTGAATAGAGGTTATATTGGACCTGCTTATAAATACGCAGTACTTGGACCAAAAGCAGCGTCTCAAATTTCAAAAACAATTCTTTCAGGATTAACCCATGTTAGAAACGCATTAAGTGCTGGCGCTTTTGTTGCAGCTAATGGTGCATTATTTCCAAACTATGGGGACATTAAACTTTTAAATCCTTTATCAGAACGGGCAGTCTATAGACAAGCGTGGAATTTATCTGGAAAAAGAATTTTTGGTACAATGACCAAAGCGGATTCTGAGCTATATCAAAGGCTACTTAAAGTAGGAGTGGTGGATTCACAAGTTCAAGCGACAGAAACTAAAAGACTTCTCAAAGATCTATTAGATGATCCTGCTAAAGTAGATAGAAATATGTACAGCAAGATGCCGAAAGAAGTAGGAATGCAAGCTAAAAGAAAAACTTTAAGGGCTTTTGGTAAACTTCAAGATGCCTACATCGCTGAGGATGATTTTTGGAAAATTATTAATTGGAATTTAGAACGAAACAGATATTCCCAAGTAGTAAGTAAATTAGGAGTCACTGAAAATAATTTTAAAGCACTTATTGATTATGACCTACCCATACAAATTGCAGACGGAGAAACGGATATACTTTTCAAAGCGAGACAGGCTAAAAGTAGAGAAGCCATTCAAGCTTTAGGAGAAAAAGGAGAAGAGATTGCAAAATATTTTTCTAAACTTTCTCAAAGAAGAAGTTACATAAACAGCGGGGTTACACCAAGTGAACAATTTCAAAATTTCTTAGATGAGATTGCAGGCAACCTAACTAGAAACCAAGTTCCTAACTATGGCTATGTAGGAAATACTGCTAAAGCTTTAAGAATGTCTCCTTTTGGAAACTTTATTGCCTTTCCTTTAGAAATTATGAGAACAGGAAATAACATTATGACCCAAGCAATCACAGATATCCACAGTGGAATTCCTGCATTACAGCAATTGGGATATAAAAGATTAGGAAGTTTTGGGGCGACAGTTGTAGGCGTTCCAGCAGCATTAGTTGGTACAATGAAAGCGTACCACGATGTAGATGATGAAGAAATGAATGCACTTAGAAGAATGGTTCCTGAATGGTCTAAAAATTCTACTCTTGTTCCAATGGGAAGAGATGAAAAAGGTTATTTAAAATATACTGATTTCAGTTACTCAAATGCTTACGATACTTTAATTAGACCAGTTATGGCAATTTACCAGGGTTTAGGACAAGCTGGACAAAATCAACAGTCCTTAATGAAATCTCTTGGAGTTGGAATGGCGGATTCTATGACTGAAATTTTAAAACCATATGCAACTGAATCTATTTATACTGAAGCTTTAATTGATTCTGTGTTTAGACTTGGAGTTGGTAAAGGGGGTAGAAGAGTTTGGTCAGAGGAAGATGACTGGGGTGTAAGAGTAGGAAAAGGAATTGCTCATATATTTGAATCCTTAGAACCTGGTTCATTAAAACAATACGCAAGAATAGCACAAGCCGCAACAGGAACGACAGATGAGTACGGAAGATCTTTTAATTTAATGGATGAACTTCCTGGTTTATATGGAGGAAGAGTTATTAACTCTGATCCTGAAAGAGCTATGAAATTTATGGTTACTGATTTTGGATCATCTTTAAAAAAGGACGACAACTTATTTCAATCACCCCTTCTTAAAGGGGGAAGAATTACTCCAGAAGAAATTGTAGAACGTTATAAATATTCAGAATCAAGAAGATTTCAGACGATGAAAGAAATGTATAAAAACATTGAAGCAGCTGAAATATTAGGAATGCCTACACACAAAATTAGGCAAGAGATAGAGAAAAGAAAAGGAATTAAAAGAAATATTATTGATAATATAATGAGAGGACAATATACCCCTCATGAACCAAGTGAATTTTTTATTGATAGGGTCGCTGAAATTAATAGAGAACTTAACTCTATGGAGGGAGTGACTATAACTAATCCTTATTATCAAGCAGCTCCTTATTTAAGAGAAATTATTCAATCGAATAGAAGACTTAATTTATTAAATGATGAAATGAATTTACCTGAACAAGACCTACCTGATCCAGCGGGACCCCTTCAAGAAAAAGCTGAAGACCTTTACCGTGATATTAGTTTATCGGTTACGGGTACACCACAAAGCTACCCTTTAGATTCAGGTATCGTTTCAGCTTTTAACCGGGGAACAGGGGACAACCAGGTCAATGAAGTTACAGGATTAACCTATGTAGAAGATTCTTTATTGAAGCCATGGGAAAAAATACTAAAACAAAAAGAGAGAACAACATAATGGATATAAAACCTAAAAGTACTAGAGAACATTTCATTTCTCTTTATGGCCACATCACAGGTCTAAAGAAGTCACAATATCACATGCACAAAGGCATACACGAATTGGGCGGCAAGATAGACAAAATCTATTGGGTATTATTAGGTACAGTGGGGGCTGTATCCTTAGTTCTTCTAGAGAGAATTCTAGATATCAAAGGCTTTATATTTTAAATCCAGTCTTTAAGTTCTTCACCCATTATTTGGGTAGCGATATCAACTTTCTTTCTCAGAGACTTAACAATTCTTTCATCAACTGTGTCTTCACAGATGATGTCAATATATGTCATCGGTCTTGTTTGACCAATCCTATCAATCCTTGCTTCTGATTGCTGACGCTTCTCTAAATCATAACCGTTAGAATAATAAATCATTGTAGATGCTGCCGTTAAAGTAATACCATATCCCCCTGTTTGTGGAGTTCCTACAAAGAATCTAATGTTAGGATCTTCTTGAAACTTTTTAATATTATCTTGTCTTTCATTAGAAGGAGTCAAGCCAAAGTAATCTACGCAATGACCTTTATCAAATTCATTATTGATAGCTTCTATTATTTTGTAGACATCTTTTTGCCAATGCGCCCAGATGACAACCTTACCTTCAACTTCATGGAGGACATTTATTAGTTCATCAATACGATTATTTTTAACATCTTGAGTGGTACCATCATCAGCCGTAAAATGACCACAAGTAATTTGTTGCAGTCTCATCAATTGTGTTAGAACTGTGGCGGTCGTCATACTTTTGCCATTAAGATATGCTAGTGCCATTTGTTTCATTTGGTTGTATAATTTAAGCTGATCGTGGCTTAATTGAATAACTCTCTTCATAAAAGTTTTAGGAGGTAGATCCAAGCAATCATCTTTTAAAACTCTATAAGAAAAAGCCTTTAATTTCACGGTTAATTCGGGGAGTCTCTGATAACCAACTACAATATTTACTTGCCTTCCACCGAAATTCATCTTTCTCATGACAGCGTATCTTTGTTTAAATGTATAAAAGGACACATGACCAAGGAGCTCGGGTCTTAAGAACTCACATTGTTTGAATAAATCTAGCGGCGATTTTGTGACAGGAGAACCTGTAAGAATTCTACGATACCTGGAATGGATAGAAAGACTACAGATATTCTTAGTTCTTTTAGCTTCAGGATTTTTAATGGTTGTACTCTCATCAATAACCATCATTGTTCTATGGCAAGATAAAAATTTAGCCGCAAACTCAACACCTTTAGTAGTAGAAAATGCTTCCACATTCATACATAATATATGTAACCTATGATCAGTATCAAAAAGTGTTTTTAATATTCGATCTTGTTTCTTATTTATATTGGCTTGCCATAACACATTTGTTGTTTCAATATGGTCAGCTAAGTGGGCAGGGATTTCTTGTTCGTGCCAATTCTTATATACCCCTTTTGGCGCTATAATTAATAGGCCATCTATTTTACCATTGTCATAAAGCATTGCCGCATTGTCTATAAGTACTTTAGATTTACCCGTACCCATTTCCATAAAGTATGCGTAATACTCTTTTTGCCACGATTTTTCCAACGCAGTAATTTGATGTGCGTATGGAGTAGTCTTAAATTTATAGTTCATAATTTTTCTTCTTTCTGTATTGACATCTTCTAACACAGGATATATATCTTTGTCAATGAAAGAAAATACAGTTTATGTAATACAAGAAATACCGGGAACTCGGGAAGGCCGACCCAAAATAAATATTATGGGAGCAGCTGACTACGGGAACTTAAAATTTTTATTACCAGAACTTTCACAAATAATTTTTTCTCCGGGTCCATTAATTTTTAAATTAAGAAAAACCCTGAAAGATTTTACGAGTGATGATTATCTTTTATTAACTGGAGATCCTGCTATAATTGGTGTGGCTTGTTCAATTGTATCGGATATAACAAATGGAAAATACAAGCTTTTAAAATGGGATAAACAAGAGAGAAAATATTATCCTATTACAATTAATCTATATGAGAAAGGAGAAATAGATGATTAATGATGATGTAAAAGTTAAAGTGTTCACAGGTAGTGGATCTATTAACTTCGAAGAAGATAGAAAAGAAAGTTTAGGAGCAGTTAATGAGGCCAAAGAACTTTCTGATCAAGTAGTTAATCTTCGATCTTTGGAAGATGAGATTGAGGATAAAGAAAAAGAACTGAAAGAGTTGAAAAGAAAATCTGAATTATTGTCAGGAGAAGTTATTCCGACTATGATGCAGGAAATGAATATTTCAACTTTAAAATTAGCAGATGGTTCCGCTGTTGAAGTGAAACCTATCTACGGTGCTTCTATTCCTAAAGATAAACAGGAAGGAGCATTTAAATGGCTTCGAGATAACGGCCTGGGTGATTTGATTAAGAATCAAATTATCGTTGCTTTTGGTCGTAACGAAGACAACAAGGCAATGGCTTACGCTACCCTTGCGCAAGGTCAAGGATATGAACCTGTCCAGAAATTAAAGGTTGAACCCATGACCCTTAAAGCTTTAGTTCGTGAGCGTCTTGAATCTGGAAAAGAGATGCCCACGGAACTATTTAACGTGTTTGCAGGCAGCCAAACCAAAATAACAAGGAGCAAATAACCATGAACCAAGAAACAAACGTTCAAGTTAAATCCAATGCACAGCTTCCAGCGAATACATTCGAGCAGGATGCAGGCAAAGGATTGGGTAAACTAACTCAAGAAGATTTAGCTTTACCTTTTTTAAAAATCCTAGGGCAGCTATCTCCCGAAGTAAATAAGAGAGATGGTAAATATGTCGAAGGTGCAGAACCAGGAATGATTTTCAATTCTGTTTCTGGAGAGTTATATGATGGTACGAAGGGCATTAGTGTCATTCCGTGTTTTTATAAACTCGAATACATCGAATGGAAAGACAGAGGAGAAGGATCAGGTGGACCTGTAGCAATACATTCGTCAGCATCTGATATAATGAGTAAAACAAAAATGGACGCAAACTATAAAGATAGATTACCTAACGGTAATTATATTGAAAAGACTGCGAGTCATTTTGTATTAATTACTCAACCAACAGCCGCAACCGCATTGATTTCTATGAAATCTACTCAATTAAAAATTAGTAGAAAGTGGAACTCAATGATGGCAGGAATAAAGATGAAGGGAAAGAATGGTATGTTCACTCCTGCATCTTTTAGCCATACTTATCAATTAAGAACTGTACAACAGTCTAATGATAAAGGAACTTGGTTTGGCTGGGAGGTACAAAAGATTGGTCCTGTATCTAATACAGAGATTTATCAACAAGCTAAAGCTTTTGCCGACAATATTTCTCAAGGAAATGTTAAAGCAAAGCATGGTGAAGCAGCCCCGAAAGAGGCAGGTTCACACTTCTAATTCCTTTTGGGAATAGTTGCAACAGAGGCGGGGAAGCGAGAGTGGAACCGCCTCAGAAAAACATGCTATGGAGCAAAAGTTTATAGAAATATTTACAGGATTTAGTGATAACTACGGGCAAGCTGACATGCAACGCCTTGAGGTAGACCCTATCTCTAAAAAACAAAAGCCCGAATACAGATGGGCACAAAGCAAAATTACTGACGAAGATTACTTAGACCATTTAAAAGGAACTAAATCAATTGGTGTTCAACCATGTAATGAAAAGAATCATGCAAGGTTTGGAGCAATTGATATTGACCCTAATGAATACCAGGGTTTTGATAGAAAATTTTATTTAGATAAAATTAAAGAATATAACTTACCTTTAATCCCTATTCTTTCTAAGAGTGGTGGACTTCATATTTATATTTTTACAAAAGAATTTATACCAGCAAGTATCATAAGATCTTTTTTAACTAATTTAATTCCAATATTTAATTTAAAACCTGAAACAGAAGTGTTTCCTAAACAGACAGAACTTGTCAAGGACAGTGAGACCGGGGAAATTAATAAGGGGAATTTTATTAACCTCCCTTATTTTAAGACAACAGAAAGGAGAGCTCTTAATTTCGACGGAACAGAATTTCCTTTTGAACAATTCATACCATTAGTAGAAGCAAATTTTTTAGATGCAGAAAGAATTAAAGACATAGACGAACAGTTAGAGAAAAAAGTTTTAGAAGGATCAAATGCAGAATTTATAGATGGTCCTCCGTGTTTAGCAGCACTATCAAAAAATAAATTAAGCGATGGCAGAGATAGATTTTTATATAATTATATGGTCTTTGCTAAAAAGAAATACCCAGACAATTGGGAAGAGAAAGTAATGAGTGCACCTGTATTATATTTTGAAGACTCAGTTGCTTGGTCTAAACAAAAACTATCTCAGAAGATTCGTTCCTGGAAACAAAACTATAAAGGTTACACGTGTAATCAAGATCCAATTGCTCCACATTGTATGAGAGGGTTGTGTGTAAAAAGAGCTTTCGGAGTTGCATCAGATTTTCAAGATTCATATCCTTTATGTGGTAACTTAGAAAAAGTAGACCTTGAACCAGAACCAGAATATAATTTTGATGTTACTCTTCCTGATGGACAGACAGTAAGATCAGTTCATTGTAAAACAATTGAACATTTAACCGACCAAAGAAAAAGAAGAAATTCCATAGCAAAGTACGCAGGATTCGTCCCACCTTTACAAAAAGGTGCGGACGACCAGAAAGTATTAGATGGTTTATTTAAAACTCAAAAAGTAATGCCACCACCAATTGGTACAACACCAAGAGAAAAACTTCACGACAATCTTTATCAAAAGATTACAGGACCCGAAGCTAAGAATGATGCATCGTTTAAATCAGGGACTACTCTTCTTCAAGAAGGCTATGCTTATTTTAAATTTGATATGTTTTATAAAAAATTAAAAAATAAAGGATGGCGTTATCCCGAGGATAAGACAGGTTCTATGATGTTAAAGATATACAAAGATTGTGAAATAGATTTTCTAGATCAAAAAAGATTTCCGACTAAAGAAAAAGGTAGACACAATAGTCCTACTAAAAATGTAGTAGTCATTGCTATTAAAAAATTTGATAAGATTCAAATCTTCCATAAACTAACCGAACATAAAAAGGATATTCTGTGATAAGAAAAATATTAGGTCCCCCTGGTACAGGTAAAACCACTAGACTTTTAAAGTATGTACAAACATTTTTAAAATTAGGAACTCCATTAGATAAGATAGGATACTTTGCATTCACTAAGAAAGCAGCTAACGAAGCAAAAGAAAGAATGTTAAAAATATATCCTCAGTATGGGTATAGAGATTTAAGGTCTTTTCAAACTTTACATTCATTGGCCTTTGCAACTTTAGGGATGAAGAAAGATAATGTTATGCAACCCGAACACTACGAAGAAGTGGGTAAAGCAATTGGTATACAGGTAACAGTTTATAAAGGAGGAGAAGAAGACACAGGATACATAGATTCTGATAGTGAATACTTTAATATTATTAACATAGCTCGGATTAAAAACCGTACTATTAAAGAAGAATTTGATACTGATTTATATTCAGATGATTTGGAATATAATTTTTTAGAAATTATAGAAAAAGAATTAAACAATTATAAAAAATCTTTTGGGTTAGTGGACTTCACAGATATGATTGAAAGATTTATTGAATCTAATTTATGTCCTAAGTTTGATGTAATCTTTATTGATGAAGCCCAAGACCTTTCCCCTATTCAATGGAAGATGTATGATATCCTAAAGAAAAATTCTAAAATAGTTATTCTTGCAGGAGATGATGATCAAGCTATTTATGGATGGGCAGGTGCAGATGTTAAAAGATTCCAAGATGAACCCGCTAAAGAAAAAGTTTTACCTAAATCTTATAGAGTTCCAATTAAAGTTCAACAGGTTGCAGACTCTATTATTACTCAAATATCTACCCGACTTACAAAAGAATGGGAACCTAGAGATTATGAGGGACACTGTGAAGATGTCTATAGTATTGATGAAGTTGATTTAACACAAGGCAATTGGTTAATACTCGCAAGAACTAATTATAGATTAATTAAATTAAAAGAACCTTTAATAGAACGAGGAATTTATTTTGAATATAAAGATAGAAAAAGTTTTAGTGCGAAACTTTATAAAGCCATTCAAGATTTTACAAGATGGACTAATGGGAACCCACTTACACCACCTGAAATAAAAGATATTTTTGATTATACAGGACACACCTTTGATGTAGATGAAGCAAATACCTATGAATGTACGGAGTTTGGAATTGATCATACAGATACCTGGTACGAAAAATTCAACGCTGATCCCGAACAAACATTATACATCAGACAAATGTTAAGTAATAAAGAAAAACTTTCTCAAGATGCACGAGTTAAACTTTCCACAATCCATTCAGCAAAAGGAGGCGAAGCTGATAATGTATTATTGATACTAGATAATACAGATAAGATTAGGGAAGCAATAGAAAAAAGTCCTGAGAAAGCAGACGAAGAACA
>Ga0209756_1003638_pt1 | contig 12375 bp, 19 predicted proteins | sample ETNvirenome_6_85_FD_184071 | JGI IMG/M metagenome (GOLD analysis project Ga0209756, IMG submission 184071) | Marine viral communities from the Pacific Ocean - ETNP_6_85 (SPAdes) (version 3) | ecosystem: Environmental > Aquatic > Marine > Oceanic | place: Pacific Ocean | collected 2013-06-19
TGACGAGCAATTCTGATCCACTTGCTTTCAGTAGGAGTCTCATCCGCATCTAATGGAACAGAGTCTATACCCACATTTAAAGGTGGTTGTGGATTGATTAAAGACATTAACTAAAATCTCCATTTAATTGACCAGTCTTGTTATCCATAACAAGATCACTATATTTTGTCTGATTAAAGCCATTAGTTGATTGCCGATATCTTTCTAAGATTTCACCACCGGCTCTAGTCACAGCTTTATAATCGTTATCTATTTTATCCTCATGCAAAACAAAACCCCAATTTCCTGAAAGACGCATAGACTTAACTACAGCCACCCCATCCATAACATGAACCGCCCACAACCAACCGGGATATTTTTTCTCCAAATGTTCAGCAACATTCTTAGCCAATGTATGCTCTTGCGCTACAAATTTAAGATTTTTTTCGATTTCGTGCATGATTCACATTAACTCTCTTTCTTGGTTGGTAAAAAACTCTATTTCCATTATCAAATACATATACTTCTTCAGGTGCGCTCAATTCTGGGTCAATTCTGTAAGCCAATTCTGACCAACTGTATTCTGTAGTTCCATCTTTCTTTCTGGTCATGACATTATTATTTCTGAGATATAAGTAGGATCACTAACTAGAGGCCATCCCGGCTCATATGGAGTAAAAACAAGATTACCTGCTGAATCTATTGAGAATATATAAGTAACTCCAACAACAGGCGTAAGGGTTCCAGTTCCCCAAGTGTCTGAACTACTAGCCCAATCTCCAGAGGCATCTGCCCAAGATGTAGTTCCAAATCCCGAAAGACTTGCACTATCAGGAATAAAAATATGTCCTCTAGAAAACGTAGGAACAAACCCAGTAAGAGCCAAACTTCCAACAGGAACATACCAAAGTTTTTGTATTGTTCTGCTTGGCGCTGTTCCGGTTAATGTTAAGGAAGCGGCATCAGGTTGATTCTGCCCTGTCTCCACAGCGGATGGTACAAACGGAGTAACATCCCAAGCATCAGAAGAAGCCGCCCATGTTCCTCCATAATTATTCCAAGTGTAACTCTGTACTATTTCTATAGTGGCGTTATCAGGGGATATTGTAAATCCCTCTCCCGCTGACGGAAGAATTCCAGTAAGGGTCAGAGTAGGCGCAGTTATCCTGAAATCATACATAATCCCACTTGTTGGGGAATATGCGGTGAATGTTAAATCCGCTTTATCTGGAGATATTCCTGTTCCAACGGCAACCTGAGGAACTGGCCCAGAACTCCAATCACCTGCTGTATCTATCCAAGAACTTGTTAGTTGGTCCCACTCATAGGACTGTACTATTTCAAGGTTAGCAACACCGGGAGATATAAAATACTCAATACCACCGACAGGAACAGAAGAACTTAATGTTAAATCTCCTTTTGCTGGAGACATTCCCGGGCCATCCCATGCGCGAGAAAACTTACTATCGTCCCAATCTCCTGTTGTAGCCGCCCATGTTGTTATTGCCATTATTCACCCTTATGTATATCCTTAACAATTCCCGTTTCCCCTACATTGTCGATTGGAATTAATGCCATAATTGTTCACTTTTCCAGAAATTTAATTCTTTTAGTAGTTCAAATTGCTTATCTGATAAACAATCCCTAGCGTCTGTTATACTTTCCACAATGCCTGAGCTAACCAGATGAAGCCCGGATAAGTTGTATTCTTTATCTGACCTAACACATGGCTCATGCGCCATTATGGAATTTAGATCGTGATTATATAAAGGCTCTCCAATAAACTCGTATATTCTATCCAGCAATGAGTAGGCATCCTTTATTAAATCCTCGTAGCCCACAAACAATAAACAATCCCTATACTTTGAGTTGTAAGACTCAAGCAGAAGTTTATACGGAGTGTCAAACAAGTTACCACTAGTGCTATCCTTACCCCAACTCCTACCATTCCTCTTAAACAGATTAATAAAAGATGCTACTATTTCCTCTACATTTCTAACGGGGCATATTATTTTAGGTAACTCGCCAAAAACGTCAGCATACATCTCTATATTTTTTATTGAATGCCAGTGCCTTCTAACATCTAAAATTACTGGACTATCTGTAAACTCTTTAAAGTACGAGCTAGCTACTTTCCGCAAGTATGGAATCTTTATATCTTGTAACTCTAAAAAATCTGCTTTCCAGTTAGGCTCATCCCATAAAGAATAGTTCCTCCACAGAAGTTCTACAAACGGGGATTGTGGATTCGTAACATAGAATCTTGGGTTTTGAGATAGTATAGCCCCTAACCATGTGCTTCCACTTCTGGGTAAACCAGATAAACAAATTATCTTTATTTCGGAAATCTTGCTTTTATCTCCGCCACCTTTGTTTGCCACGCTTCAAGACCATTTTCTGTTATATACTCTATTTGCTCTGTGGCGGACCCATACATAGATATTCTAGCCCTAACGCCAGACAGGGGGGAATATACCCAAGTTTCCTTCCAGCCTTCTCCTTCCACAAATTCTATAGGGCCGCCTTCTGAGGCGTGGGCTTCTGGTGGATTCCGGTCTACCCTAATAATTTCAGAGTCATCAACCTCATCTATAGTCTTGGGAACTAAATCCCAAGTCTCTACCTTCTTTCCGTCAACAATACCTACTTCCCCTTGTACAGCCTTATACCCATTCTTTTGAGGAACGGCAGTCTCTTCAACCTCTTCAATCCCCAATGACTTCCTTCTGGATTCGCTTGATAACGGATCAGATGGAAAAGAAGTATTAGGATTATCCGCTTTAAGTTGTTCTTTAGTATAAGGGAATACATCTCCTTTAATATATTTCATATCTGTTTCCTAAATTAAGACATTCAAATTTTTTCTATTCGGCGTACCTTATTACTACTATTCCACTTCCGCCGCTACCGCCAGAGCCAGTGTATCCAGCACCACCGCCACCACCACCGCGATTTGTAGAACCAGCACTTCCTCCGCCGCTTTTCCCACCACCTCCGCCGCCGTCGGTACCACTGCCGCCGGTCCATTGCCAGTGAACACCTCCTCCACCACCGCCAGCATATGTCTGGGCTGAACCAGTTCTATAGGAGTTTGATACTCCAGCGCCTCCAGTACCACCTCTGTTACTATCTATACCATTAGTGCCATTTCCTCCTGCGCCACCGCCGCCTCCAGCACATCGGCCAACGCCACCTCCGCCAGAGCCTCCGCCACTATTTGATTGAGGAGAACCAGATGATCCAGCAGTCCCATCGGCATTATTTCCAGCACTCCCACCTCCAGCAGATTGAGTTGTAATATCTGATCCGGCAACGGACGATGTACCGCCCCCGACTGTAACCGTATAAGTAACACCACTTCCTAGAGTAAAGGCCGCCTGTACATTAGAGCCTCCTCCACCACCTCCGCCGCCATATGTATTGCCACCAGAGCCACCGCTGCCTATTATAAGCATATCTACCTCACCGCCAGTGGTAACCACTAAAGTGCTGGAAGTTAAAAACGAATGAACCTTATATCCAGTATAGCTAGTTTCTGTTCCACCAGAGGCATCTACTGCCGCCGCCGCTCCACTACCCATTAATGCGGCTTTTTCTGTTCCTAAAGGCATATTATTCTCCTTAACTTGGCGTCAACATATCAGCGCCAGCTTGAAAGCCGTACCATATGGTTCCTTCATCTATCGTAAAGAAGGTGTAAACATCAATTTTGCCAGAGCCACTTGTAACATCAGGAGCAGAACCACCAGCCCAGTCAACTTCTGTAGGCCAAGTTATAGTTCTATCTGAAGAATCTTGAGTCCATATTAAAGTAAAGGCACATGATCTTCCAGTGGGAGATGGATTACTAAAAGTAAAAGTAGTATCTTGATCAGCAGTTACAGTAAATACATTAGCGCTTGTCATATCTAAATCTACAGTAGCCGCAGCCGCCACTCCGATTTTTGTTTCTGAGTAATCTTTTATTTCAGGTCTTTGTAAAATTTTATCAGCAAAATTAACAGTTGCTGTAGTAGAAGCAGCAGTAACTGCTTTAGATGCTTCAACAGTTCCTAAAGTAGTGACATCATTATAATTTAATTCGGCAGTTGTACCAGTATACCCATCAATTAAATTTAACTCAGTTGCAGAAGCGGTAACTAATGTTCCAGCAAGTTTTAAACCACCATCCACGAGATCATGACAAGCGATATCCATTGTCTGATCACCTGCGGTTGAGCCAATAACAATATCACCGGAAGCGTCTTGGGTTACTACTTTAGAATCTTCTGATGTACCTAATGTGGTAAGGTCCAGATAGTTTAATTCCGCAGTTGTGCCGGTGTACCCGTCAATTAAATTTAACTCAGTTGCAGTTGCTGTAACCGCCGATGTTCCAAGGCTAGTAAATTGTGTCTGAAGTACGGATTTTATAAGACGAAGATGATCGTCACCCTCTGAGATTGGTCCCGTAGCCAGCGGAAGAGTAGCAGAGAGCATACTAATAGATGTTGCCGTTTCGACAGTCATAATGCACCCCCTATGCTAGTTCAAAGATGCCACTGGCACTTGGAGTGACAGTGAGCGTATTATCTTCTGCTAATGTAAACTGAGATGTGGTCAATTTAGAAAAGCAAACCAATTTACCACCTGACTGATAAACAACTGCATATTTAATATTCGCAATTGTTCCGCCAGTAGCAGTCCATACAACAGCAGTTGAATCAAAACGATACTTATCAGTAGCTACTGAGGCCCATGTCCGTGACGTAACAGACGCACCTCCAGTCGTATAGCCGTTGCCACTGGCAACTTCATTCGCTAATGATGATTGGGTTGATAATGTATTGGTATTCACATTAGCGCTAGCTGCGCTCGTGTGTAATGCCATATAAAACCCAACACTTGCACCATCTAAATCAAACTGACCATTGCCTATATATTCCCTAAAGGAATTATAAAAACTCCAAGCAGTAGCAGCCATTATTCTACCTCCTCTATTTTCTTCAACGTATGGGGGTTTTTAATTATATGAGAAATTAGGCCATCCCCATGTACAGCCAGATCATAATGTTCGCCGGTTTTAGAAATCATATCAACGAACTCTTTTGCTTGATGGTAATGGGCTGCAGTACATTTAAACTCTTTCCCAGACACCATAACACTTAAAACTCCTTCATCATCATTCTCAGATTGCTCGTATGCATGATGATGACCCATAATGCAACTGTCAAATCCATAAATCTCCATCTTGGGAAACCCTAACAACCTTAACAAATGAATAGCCCTAGACGTAACTGTAGAACCACCCATCACTGGAAAATAATCATCCCCATAAGTTTCTTTCAAAAGATCGAAATTATCATCACCAGCACAATGCCATATATAAACATCTCTATCCTTAAGCTTTTCAAACATAGATGGATGGCATTGAGAACTAATAATATATTTGCACTTATCAATAACTGGGTCAACAAATCTATTATTAAACTCTCTACTATCTAATACAATTTGAGCAGACGGTCTAATATCCCCATCTAAACACCATTTGTAAGAACCATTAACGGTAATAACTTTTACGCCCCTAAGGTATTTATCCAAAAGATGTTGGTAAACTTTTTCATCGTTTAGAGAAGCGCCTCCACAAACCAAATTTACAGTCTTTTCCCATTGGGTTTCATACGGCCTAACCTGCGGTAAACCTAATTTTATATTAGATTTTATATTCTCCCTTATCTTATCCTTATCTTCATTTACCTCACAAAGAATTTCTGGTATTGGATGTAATTTTTTAACATCAACCAAAGGGGGTTCCGAATTAACGCCTATTTGTAAACTCATGTATTAAACACCATTCTGACCTCTAAACCCAATGTGCCTGTAGCCACAACATCAACATCTATTCTAATAACATCAGCCGTAGAAACTCCCCCATAAGAACCTACAACAGATGGTGTTGCTGCTGTAGAAGAATCTTTCTCACTAGCATCAATAGTTATAGGGGTTGAGAGCATATCCTGACCATCGGTCAAATTATGCAATTGAACAGTGGTAGTGCTTCCAGTACCCACCGTATACACATGCGCTTGAGCAGATTGTAAGTTCTTTCCATCAAGTGTAGATGGGATTGTAACATGCGTAATTCCATTTCCTACAGAAGGCCCGATAGTGTCGGCAACACATTTAACAACTAGAGTTCTTTCCGTAAAGGCTGTAAGTTTATCAAACAGAATTGACCTTGTAGCTGCAGCAGATGTATCATAAAAAGATATTTTATCCGCAGCCATATCTGCAGAGGCGGCAAGACCCAAGTTAGGAATTGTCTCCTGCTTGTCATCATTCAAATTAGTAAAATTTCCATCTGCCTCAGCAAATGTAAGGGGACTTCCCTTTGTTTCTCTTAATGTAATTGTTGCCATTATGCGTCACTCACGTATCCTGTAGTTACATAGTAATCCTGAAAATAAGGCATATCCCCGTAAGGAAAAGTCCTTGGACTTTTTTCGTAGAACTTCCTTCCGTTAGTCATGCGGTAGGCGACTCTGCGTGGTGGTCCTACCCTCCTTCCCCCAATTCTAAATCTTCTCATTAAAATCTCGCCTCTGCTTCAGGTTCTAAGGAATGCCTAGTCCTTGATATTGGAGGCATCGGGTCCATATCATATATTCTGGAAAGCGCGTCTAAAAAGTCTGGGTGTATTGTAGGGAATAACATATACTCATTCCTCTTAACCCAATCGACTAAATCGTACACCTTACCTTCTTCATCTTTTCTTAAAATCTTTTTAGATATTAAGAATTCTTGTTTCTTTATTTTATAATCTTTTTGATGAGAGGTTAATCTCTTCTCGTCTGTTGGATAAGGAAAGAAAAAAGAACCATCCTTTAAATCTGGCTCTAATCTTTGAATCCTATCTCGCTTAGACTGAGGACCACCACCACCTGTCCAGTTTAATTCGTAAACAGGAAATGAACTTCCGTCTATCCTCATCATTTCTTTGAAATGCTCTATATCCGACTGCGCCCCGTATCTTTCATATCCAACCTTGACTTCTCTTATTCCCGGCGCTCTCTTCCATTTTGATCTAAGCATCTTCAAAGCATCCCATCTTTCAGACAAGGAAAGCCTATGACAAACACCATCTAGAAGAAATTTATTATAGTTCCCATCAATTCCCACAACAGCTATAGCAGTTCTATTCGACTCCCTCTTTCTAGAATGAGCCGGATCGCACATAATATAAGCATTCAACGTGTAAGGCCGAATCTCCCACTCTGTCCACCACTCAGCCTTAAATGAAACGTCTGAACCTGCGATGGGGTTCAACAATTGTTGACAAGCTACCGTATAAGTAGAGGTTGTCTTTTTTATTTCTTCCCATCTTTCTGGCTGAAGAAAGATAGGCTCTCCATCCATTTTCCCATCTACAGTTGCAGGATGGATTCTGGGCTTCACTGCTGCCCGTTGCAAAATCGTTCCATAAGTATCGCCATAAGAATAGCGAGTACCCGCATACTGATAACGAGGATTATGAGTGGACCCTAAGTTTAATGACAATTCCCAAGAGAGTGTCGTCTTTGCTATTTGTTCTGGAGTATTGACCGATTCCTGAACTACTACATCGTCATAAATGATAAGATCAAAATGTCGTCCAGTAGGCTGACCATCCACAAGTCCGTGGGCCTCAATAGTTTGTTCCTTCGGGTTAGCAAATCTCCTAACACATATCCCTTCATTCTCAGCCCATTTGGGAGCCTGAAGTCTGGGCTTCTGCCACAGGATATCAGGATAAAGTTGTTTAAGCTTTTCATTGGAATCGAATTCCTGCATTATCTGGCGTAAAAATGGTTTTGCCTGTCTAGCGGAATACGATAACAAACCTATCGTTATATCTGGGTTACATAAAATTTCCTGAACAGTACCTAAAAACGTAATGATTGAACTCTTATAATGGAATCGCGCCCATAAATCTAAATGACTATCTGGAGCAGCCTCTACCTCTCTGCATCTTTCATAAATCCACGGATGAACCATATCATGGCGGTTACACAAAAAGACCCCAAGGTAATAACGATCCAACTGACCCAAAGTCCTAATGAAAGAATCGTCAATATTAGGATCATCATGACAATCAGCATATGCCAACAAAACAAGTTCAAAGGGCGCAGTGTGCGCCCATTCAGCAAACTTTTGTGCAGCATCGGCATTATTATTCTTATGTTTGACGCTATCTGCTATAACAGGCAACACACTAGCACCCTACTTCTTCTTCTTGTAGCCGGAAGCATAAGCTGCACGAGCCTGTCTTTCAGCGCCCTGTCTGGATTTATAGACCTTTCCTTTATTGCCCCACTTATAACCACCTTTAACTTTCTTTATAGGCATATTACGTCATCCAAGACGGGGTGGCCCAAGATAACTGCTGCTGTGTAGCGTAACTAGGAGTTACATCCTCTTCATCATCTTCTGGTGGTCTAGCTGTTCCCTCTAATATCCATGTTGGGACTGTCAATGGTAAATCTTTTCCGTCTGAATCATACTCTATTAGAAGTCTCAAATAATCAGGGTATCTGGCAGCATTAAAAAGAACGCTATTGGGTAATGAAGCAGCCCATGTATAACTAGAACGAATTATATCAACAGGATTATCCCCGCGAGTATCACCGCCTGTTATTGCTAGCTGTCTTATATTAGCTGGTATATTTCCACTAGCATGAGGGGGATAACCCAAATTAGCGTAGGGGTCTTCCACGCCAGAACTTGTCTTAGGTTTGAAGAGGTTTTGCGCCCCGCTTAATGCACCACCCCATAGACCTTGGAGAACTCCGCCTATTCCTGCCTGAGCCTGTTTATCAGTTCCCGGCATTGGAACTCCATTCTTATCTAATCCTGTCTCAGGATCAAAAAGTGCTTCATATTCTTTCCAATTACCAGAAGAATGTTTTCCTGATAAATTGCTTCCCTCTTGTCCAAACGGAATTCCATTAGGCGCTTTACCATCCACCGTATGCGTTAATTCAATATTCTTATCTTTCATATCCTGATTAATAGCTGAAATCCAAGCTTTCCAAGTTCCATCGAACTGCGCCTTAATGCTTGCAACCCCCGCCATTGCTGCAAAATTTCTATGGTTTGGATACATCTGATTGTGAGTTTGGTATCCTTCCCCAGTATACTTAGGCGCTAAAGTTGTTGCTGCCTGTTGAGGAGAAGTGCTAAACTGAGCCTCAAGTTCCTCAAAAGTAGCATTAGGGTTAACCCAGCCAGCCCCGCCTCCAACTTGTGGTGATACTTGAGGGGAAGTACTAAATTGCGCCTCAAGGTCTTCAAAGGATGCGTTAGGATCAACCCAACCCTCTCCACCACCGGAAGGCGCTACACCAGTAGCGGGAATTCGATCCCAAAAATCTTTATGTGGTAGATTTGCACCTTGCTGAATATAATCTTCAAAAGAACCCGGAGCAGGAGCATTAGGATCAACCCAGCCTTGACCACCCCCTGTTGCAGTAGCAGCAGCCTCTTGAGCGCTAATAGGGGGAAGATTTCCACCCATTGCGGTTGGATAAGCCCTTTGTTCATTCACATTATACCAGTCAGGTGGAAAATTAGCCCCTTCTAGAGGGGGTCTAACAGTGTTTGGATTCTGCCAAGCAGGGTAATTAGGAGACTCTAATGGAGGACGGACTGTGTTTGGATTCTGCCAAGCTGGATAATCAGGACTCTCTAAAGGCGTATACGCAGTGTTAGGGTTTTGCCAAGCTGCAGGACTTCTGCTATATGCATCATAATCACCATAATTCATATTTGGATTAGGGTATCCCTTTTGAACTGAAAGAAGACCCTTCGCTAAAGTTCTTAATTCATTGGCTTGATTTCGCAATTCAGAAATTTGATCTTCCGTAGACATTGTTTCTTCGGTTACGTTTAACCCAGCCGACATTGAGGCTGGTCTATTGGCTTGAAAATCAGAAAGAAAAGTGGCTGCTTGTTCTCCAGCAGTGCCTTCGTCTACCGCTCCTGCTTCCGCACCCACCAAATCTGTTACAGCATCAGCACCTTCGGGCATTACACCTGCTTGAGTATCTTGACCAACTGAGTCAATAGCAGATTGAAGTTGATCTAAAGTAGGATTAGAACCAAGATCAGTAACTCCAGCCATACTTACACCACCTTGACCCATAGTTCCTGCTGCAGGGTCTGCTCCCATATCAAACTGTTGATAGCCAGAGCCACCTATAGGAGCATCTTCGGCTCCTTCATCAAATTGCTGATAACCAGAACCACCTATAGTACTAGCTGCCTCATCTAAAACATCAGCCATACTATTAACTAAATCCGACCCATAACCGGGGGCTAAATCTGGCCCTGCTCTGGTATCTGGACCTACTTCAACAAAACCACCACCCCCCATTCCAAAATCTTGTTCTTGTTCGTCACCATAAGCCATAATTAAATCCTCTGGTGGAGGCGGGGGGAATCAAACCCCCGTCCAGAAAGTGAATTAACCTTTGTTCCTGTCGAAATCATTGCGCCCCCTAATGGATGCTCTTTTCCATTTCTTGGATACCCATGTTAATAGCCTTTTCAAGAATAGCATCCACATTTACTTTCTTCTTAACCTCAACAGTTCCTTTATGTTCAACTTCCTTCTTCTCTTCCTTCCTGCTATGAGAAGAAGTCCATCCAAAACGGTTAACCATATTCATTAACCAAAGACCGTGATTAAAACCTCGTGTATCTAGATTTTCTCTACCCTGTCTAATCCACCAAGCCTCAGCAGCTTCTTTGCCAATCTCAACAACTTCTCTAAAGTTCTGCTTATCTTTGCCTGTGCTATTTACCCATCTATTAAATGTAGAACGATGTATTCCCATCAATCTAGAGGCTTCGACTATAGTTCCACCCTGATCAAATAAACCTTCAACTCGACGACTCATTATGTCAGTCCAGATAGTTTCAAACTTACTTTTTTTTGCCACGTTTTCTCCTTGGTGTACTATCTTTTTTCCCTTTAGGTCTACCGGGGCTTTGATTTCTATTGCTCGATCTATTAACGACTGTTAAATTACTTGGAGAGTTATTTCTTGGGTTCCCATCTTTATGGTGAATGTCCTTCTTACTCCCCTTTTTCACAAGACCAGATTTTATAGCCCTTCTTCTTGCAGTATTCCTAGCTGCTCTTTTCTTTTTCTCAATAGGCTTTGAACCATGCCTTTCGTATTCTAACTTAATGCTACGAGCCATTTTTCTTTCTGCCCTTGAACTGGATTGGTCCGGGCATTAACCATGAAAAAACCATGGGAACTATTACTATCAAAATCAAGGCCCAACCGCCCATTTCTATTAAGGAACCCAACAGGGTCCAGAAGTTATCAGGAGCGCAGCTGTTCATACCGGAATTTGATTTCGCTCCAATCATCGTCTCCGTCGCAATGTCCGCCACAGCCGCAGTCGTCAGTCCCCCTACAACGAGTCCGGCAGTCCCTGACACTGCGTTCCCCACAAGCGCACCTGTCGTCCCTAGACTGCTGACTATTGCTGCTTTCTTGAGCGTTGTACATCCTACTGCACAGGCACATCCGGCGATGACCACCAACCAGTAGCCCAGCCGATTATTGCGAGTACAACAATAACGCCAACCGCTATCCAGAACTTCTTTCTCTTGCCTAATTCTTTCCATTTTTCCATTTTGTTTCCTTACATTTCTAGTACATGATTAACCCACAGAACGATTCCTATGGGTATACTTAAGATCAAAACAATCATACAAACTGGGAATATAAATTCTTTACAGTCCATAATTCAAAGTCTGGTCTACCTTGGTCTGGGCTGATTCCGTAATAATCACTTATAACTCTCCCGAGGTTTTCTGGATTCTAACTTCTTCTCTACAACTCCTAAAAATATTTTAAAATTATTTTTATGGTTGCCTATTATTCTTAAGGCCATTTCTGGTCCACACAATTTTTCATAATGCCCTAAAATTATTCTTTGTATTTTTGTCACTGATGATCCCTAGACTTTAATTCTGAATCTAACGACTTAACTCCATCAGAAACCAAATGGACTAAGATAAAAGGAAATATTCCATGAACCAAAGCAATCAATGATAAAAGAAATAATTTCAAAGCGAGTATCCATGCAAACCTCAAGTGCATTGTGTAATTCATACCAACATCTTCTAGATGTTTTTTCATAATACTTTTGCCACTACGATGTTTCCTTCTCTGTTTGTTTTTAACTCGACCGTTCTCTTCTCGCAAGTAAACCGAGTCTTTCCAGATGCCGTGTCTTTCCAACCATTTCTTTTCAGAGTACGTTTCATACTTAGACATCCAGACATCCCCATTTCAGCCCACTGACCAGTGGCTGGATTCTCCCAGTGACCCATGTATTCCTTTAGGCTATCGTTTATAT
>Ga0209756_1003639_pt1 | contig 12373 bp, 10 predicted proteins | sample ETNvirenome_6_85_FD_184071 | JGI IMG/M metagenome (GOLD analysis project Ga0209756, IMG submission 184071) | Marine viral communities from the Pacific Ocean - ETNP_6_85 (SPAdes) (version 3) | ecosystem: Environmental > Aquatic > Marine > Oceanic | place: Pacific Ocean | collected 2013-06-19
CCTATAAATGAGCTCGTCGTATCCGTAACACTCTTAATAGTTCCCATTTGTAAACTACCGTAAGAAGAACTACCTTCTAAAATAATTTTACCATCTGCAAAAGACATAGATTTTTGAGTGGATGACAGTTGTAAATCACCTGTACCGGCATTAAGGTCAAAAGTAGTAGATGTAATATCAATGTCATCTGCCTTTATTATTAAATCTCCACCTGCACCTTGAATGTAATTTTCATTTGCAGTGGTGTTAGACTTAATTATAAAATCTCCATCACCCTTAACGTATAGACCTTTGGCAGTTTGATTTGCTGCTGTACTTGTTAATCCACCAACTTCTATATGTCCTGCTCCACTATTAGATTGTCCATCTAATGTAATATTACCATTCGCAAGAGACATAGATTTTTGAGTGGATGACAGTTGTAAATCACCTGTATTAGCATCTAATTCAAATGCTCGAGATTTTACAGTTACACCACTACCACTATATCTAATATAATCTGTTGCATCACCGACGACAAATTCTTGGTCAGTTGAATTATTTGCTAACCAAAATCCAGCTGTAGTATCACTTACACTTGTTTTACCACTTCGTATAACACCTAACTGAGCACTACCTGATATTATTACTCTTTTTGTTTTATCTGAACCGATTTCAGCTACAGCTACACCAGATGAAGCCTTCGCTAATCTAATTGCTCCGTCAGCCAATGACATAGAAGTTTGACCACTTGAAAGTTGTAAATCACCCGTACCTGCATCTATTTCTACTGAATCTGTTTTAAGTTCAAATGTACCTACACTATTATTAAAATCTAAATATTTCGCTTCTGAACCAACTCTAAAATCACCTGTAGTCCACCAATAATTATTTCCACTTGTTCCAATTATGATACCATCATTAGACCCATAAACATTTCTACCCATTGATATCTTTTCACCAGTTTCTATTCCACCCTGAACTGTTGCTATGTGAAGTATACCATGTATTGAACCTGTCGTTGCATGAATCGAACCTGCAAAATAACCGTTTTCTGTATAAAGACCAAACCCAGGTTCTTCATCTCCATATAAATATGCTGAACTTAATCCACTCAAATCTCCAAGTCGTGTTCTTAATTGTAAATCATATACATCTGGACCAGTTCGTTCAACAATATCTAAATATGGTGAATATAAATCATTCGGATTCGCATTCATTAAAATATATCCAGAAGAAACATCTTGGATACTACTCATAAACCAAAATTGTACTACTCTATCAGCAGTATCTAAACTACTACCTGCGTTATAAAAATCTTGGTTTAATTTTATAGGATATGTATGTATACTACCAGTTGAAGTACCGGTGAACGATGGGTTACCAGTTACTCTATATCTATACCATTCTCGTACACTATCTACTAAAAGAACTATATAACTACCTTTATCAAACTGACCAAATAAACTATGATGACTCTCAGCATCATTATCAACCGCGTGTATTTCTAATCCAGTTGCATCTTTTTTACCTGATGTAGTCAATAGTCCACTATCACCTGTTAATTTATATTTACTCGCCGCATCTACAGATGACACATTATAACGATAATTAAATCTACCACGCCAATCAGTACCTTGAGCATACTTACCTGTAGATACTAATACTTGACCTTCATTATATGTTTGTGCAGTAGATACTAAACCTTTTAAGAATGCAACATCAAGACTTCCTGTAGAATCAAACTTAATAACATCAGCGCCATGATTATGTACTTGTGGAACTGTATCATTAAAATCTCTTATCACATTCAATGATGCAGATGTTTTTAACCCAGCAGCTCCCAAAACAGGTAATGAACCAGTAACTTTTGTTACTTTCATTTTTTCTTGACCAATTTGAATAATATCTTGTGGTGCTAATGACCCTGAACTATTAACATAAATTACATCAGGTGAGCCAAATGCTATACCTGATCCATCAGTGCCACCTTCCTTTAATTCAATAGAACCACTTATTTTTGTAAGTGAACTTGATATTTCTCCTCTAGCTGTATCTGGACCGCCGTACGCACGACCAACATATAACTCACCCGCTATTCCGTCAGGGTCAAGTGGTGGCATATCTTCACCACTACTTGCAGTTCCCAAAGAGGCCGTTAAGTATGCAAGAGCTGGGTCTTCACTAAATCGTTTTGAACCAGTGACATACATATATTCTACTGCAAACCCCGTATCACCAATTTTTTTAGCTTTTAAAATTTCTCCTCTTGCAAATCCTGAAACATTCATACAACTCATCGTTACATCAGTTGCTGATGCAGATGCGTTTCCTGCAACAATTACACTACCACTTTTGAGAGCTCCAATAGTAGTTGAGTTGGCGACCATCAATTGTCCACCAACTACATTAACTGATTCTTTTTCAAATACAGTAGTTCTTAATGTTCCACGAATCCTACAATTTTCAAATTCAGCGGTACCGTTTCCTAATGACGATATTTTAAAACCTTTTAAACCAGATACAAATCCAGCAGTATGTATAGCTGATTCAGATACATTACTAACTAAAATTATACCTTCTTCTCCAAGATCAAAATTATATTGACCACCCAATCCTGAATTTGGTACAGTTCTAAGCTGTGTGTTTGTAAGTTCCCAACCAGCTATTCTATTACCCTGTTCTCCAAGTAGTACTATTTGACCTTCTTTTGTATCATCATTATATACTCCCGTTCCATCATATATTTTTAATCCATATTTTGGAGAAGCGCCGGCCGTATCATCAATAGCACCCATACGTATCAATTCGTTCATATTAGCTTTACGAATAGTTATCCGTTCAATACTTGGATACGCGCTCATTGTTATTCGGCCATTTGGACTATTTAAATCATTAGTGCGTAATGACCATCCACCTATTAAACCAGCACTCGCAGTTACATTACCATCTGCTTTAACATTAAACGGAGCACTTCCTGTTCCTGCTGTTAAATTATCAGCTCCTGCAAAAATTCTTGTATTACCTGCTGAAGATAACCCAGTATATTTTGTAGCAGTTGTTTTGCTTATTGTACCAGTACTTAATGTCCAATCCGCTATCGTACCTGATTCAGCTTTCAAAACACCGGCCGGTGTTACACTAAATTCTGCATCTGCAAAAGTTGCACTACCTAATTGAATACCAGTATCAGCATCTGCTATAAAAATATCTTCTCCACTACCAAGTGAAAGACTCTTATCACCTGTATCTAATACAAAATTAGTTGCAGTTAAACTGTCTGAAGCGATAGTAAATCCACCAATTGTACCACCCGCTTCTGCAGTAATTTCACCCTGCATAGTAACATCACCTGTTGGAGATAAATGAAAATTAGATGATGTTATTTCTATATTACCGAGTGCTCCACTTACATAGTTACCAGATTCTACACTGCCAAAGAAAAATCGAGATGTTTTTACATCAAAACTTGAACTACCATCATTCGCACTATCTATCGTTCTAAACTTAAAATAACTCTCAGCGGAACCAGTTATACCATCATGAATTTCTAAACCCGAACCAGAATAATCATCGGGTGCATTTGGTAATACTGAACCACTCCATATCATAAATCCACCTTGACCACCTGCAGATGCACTTGTAAAACCTTCATATCCTATTGAACGCATATATGCTGAACCGCCATGTATTTCTATACCAGAACCTTGTACATTACCAAGATACAATGAACCACTCAACATATTATCATCACCTTCTACAACTAAAGCAGACCCTGATATTCCAACATTATTTATAAATGTAACTGCTTCAGCAGTATTACCATTTATATCATAATACTCAATTAAAAAATCAAAATTATCTGGTCGTTGTGTATTTGGTTCTATAGGTACTCTGATTTTCATTTCATCTGGTGAAAATCCAGTATCTTGTGCAGGTCGTAATGAAATATCACTAATATACCATTCACCCGCTTCAATTCTCATTTGTAAAATTGTATCTGTATTTTTTACTCTATCTAATTTAAATTTAGGATAAAACGTATGACTCAGACGAGGAAATTCATACAAAGATGGTTGGTCACTTTTTAATTCTAAACCAACTTTTTGACCTACAGCATTAGTTAAAGAATGACCGAACGAACCTGAATATGTAATGTCTAATCTATCATCAGACGCTAATTCAGAACCTTTCAAATGAAACATCAATTTTGCATAATTTTTTACATCACCATTTGTATTTATAGTTTTAGTTGTTTTTCTAGCTTTAGCATTAAACGCTAATGTATACGGTACATCTTTTTTAACTGTAAATCCATATTTTTGTTTTAATTCAAATCTACCAACTGTATTAAAATCACTATACGAACCTGATAAATAAACACTATCTGCTAATGACATTGTATAATAAGGTCTTAATGTTGCGGTTTGATTATCACCTCCGTATGAATCCCAATACTTATCTAAATGAGTTTGATCCATAAAATAACCACTTCTTAACGGATACGCCTCAACACTATTATCTACAAGCCTTTCTGGTGATTCAATAATAGTATCTAATAAAACAGGAAAATCACCTTGTGAACTATCACTTGCTCCATAAACTTTTAACCTGTAAATATCACCGCTAAAAGTTCTCATATTTGAGATATCCATATCAATAAAAGTATCAAATCTATAACTGCTTGTTGACGGTACAGCCCAATCTACATAAGACGCTGAATAATCTGAAAATGTTCCTGTCGCGGTATCAAAGCCCTCATAACCGTCTAATTTACCGAAATGAGTATAAATACCAAAATTTCGTGTTATTTGTTTCCCACCTTGTGGATGAGTTACTTTTTTAATAGCTGAATACGGTTTTGATACTGTTATTTTGTAATCACTCAATACACTTTCTATTCTACCTGAAAAATTGCGGGCAATAGCTGAACTACTAGGTACCATTCCAGCACCACCACCAGCCATATTTGGTTTTGGAGCTATTCTTTGTACTTGTTTAGGTGTTAATTGTACATTCGTAACATCTATAGTTCCACCTACCATTTTTGTATTAAATGCATTACGTACAGTACTAAATAATGTCATCTGAGGTGGTCCCGGTGACATCATTTCTTCTGATACTCCACGTCTATTTAAAATGGCACGTTTTGTATATGCTCCAGTTTTATACTTCCATAAATTAGTCTCTGTTTTTATGTCACCGGCCGGTGTATCTGATTTACCTCCGTCATCTGTACTTTCCAATTCATTAATCTCTGCTGATCCTGATGGGAAAGAATGTAAATAAATTCCAGCCTTTACTTCACCGTACAAAGTACCACTACCACTTTTATAAGCGTTTGCCGGTGGATCAGATTTTTTCTGTGCTATTGTTGTTGCTGTTGCAGATACATCTGGTTTTTTATAGAATAAAATCGGTTGAGTATTTATAATGGTAGAAGTATCTATGTTTACAGTTTTTCTATATCTTACATTATATGTTCCTATAAAACGATTTGGAATAGTAAACGGTACTTCTGTTTCTTCTAACTCACCTAATATAACAAGTTCTGCTTCACCTGGAACTGTAATTGGTGGTGAATAGACTTCTACACTAACATATCTATAAGGTAATATTGGTGATGACTGTTGACCATATTTTACAGGTTGCACATAAACTGTATCACCTCTTTTATCTAATATTTCTATCTTTAATGGTACACTAGCTTTTAATAAAGGTGAACCAATTATCTTAAAGGCAGACCTACCCTGTACAAATGTATCAGGTACATCTTGAACTCTAAAGTATTCATTTTGAATATCTTCTACAAATACTTCTACTTCTTTAAGATTTTGTATTATTCTTCGACGTGGAATAACGCCCATAAAATGGTCTCCATTATATCTATAAATATTGTTATTATAAATAATTCCAATAAAGTATTTAAAAAGTAGTTAAAAAGTATGTATTATAATATTTATTTATATGAAAGATAAATTTGTAAATATTAAGATAAGAAAAGAGTATCGTGATATGATAAAAGAATATTCAAAAGATCACGGGTATAAAATGTATGCTCTTATTGAAGAGCTTATAAAAGAAAAATGTACGAGAAGAATTTTATATTCTAATCAAAAATAATACTACTATAATTTTTATCTTTTTTAATTTCTAATAATGTATCTACTGCATCTCTCATAGAATCAATATGAGATACAATCAATGCAAACTGAAATTGTGATTTAAGATATTGAAATAAACTATATACTGAATTAATATTATCACTATCCATTGTACCCCAACCCTCATCAATTGCCAAGAAGTTACTTCGAGGTAAATTAGTTACATTTATTAAGCCTACTCTAATTGCTAGAGAAGAAATAAACCTTTCCATTCCAGATGATAATTCAAGAGGCCAAACATTATCATCATCATATACGATATAATTATTTATATTTTTCCCATCCATTTCAAACAACATCTGAAAATCAACTAACTGAGATAAAATATTATTTACTTCACCTTCAATAGTTGGAAGAGCTTTTGTAATTAATTCATAAGGTACACCGTCTCGTTTTACAGCGTCCAAGTAATATTCATAAGCTTCATATTTACCTTCTAACTCTTCAACTTTTTTAATATTATCTAATATACTTCTTCTTTTTGTATCTACTACTTTTATCTCACCAAACACATTATTAATACTATCATTTAAAGAATCACTTTCATTAACAATATCATTTAATTCAATTTCTTTATTATTTATCTCTGATTCAATTTGTTGGTTAAAAACAATATCTTTTTCTTGTTCATAATATTTTACAATTTTTTCTTCGAGTGTAGTTATCTGATTTAATATATTTTTTCTTTTTTCTTCAAGTAAAACATTTTTACTATCAAGTTCATTTTTCAAAGAAATAACTTGTTGTAATTTATTTAAATTAGTTTCTAAATCAGTTTTTCTTTCACGTATATGATATAAATGATTTACCTGATGTGCTATATAATCTAATTTACTCAAATCTTTTTTTACTTCATCTTTATCAGATTCTAATCTCTTTTTAGTTTCTATAGCATCTAAAGTAAATGGATTTTTCATACAATATTCACAATCTTTATCATATTCCAAATCACCTAACTTTTCTATTTTATCCAACTTAGCTCGAACTTCAATTTTCATTTTATCTAAATCAATTTCAATCTCACGTTTTTCAGATTCTAACTTTTCTAACTCAACAAACTTTTCTTCAGTTTTTTCATCTTTATGATTTTGAATTTTCATCTTCAATTCATTATCTAATAAATTTGTTTTTTTAATTCGAGTTTCAACCTCTCCTAATTCATTATCAATATTATATAATGTTTTAGTTAAAACACTTTTATTTTCTTTTAAGTTATCAATATCTTCAACTGATTTATCTGTTGGTTTTAATTTTTTAGTTAATGCTCTAATATTATTTTCTACTGACTTCTTTTTATTCTGTAATTCATTTTTCTCTTCTATCAAACCATCATAAGTTTCTTTAAATTGTTTTTTATGTTCTTTAATATCAACTAATTCTTTTTCCCAATCATTTTGTTTAAAATTTTTCAATACCGCTGCTACATCTTTTATTTCCTCTGCAGCCGTTACCCATAACTTATCAAATATTTCTAAACCCATAAATTGAGCTAAAAGTGTTTTCTTTTCTCTTTGAGTTTTTTCTATAAAAACAGAATTATTTATTTGTGAAGATAATGTTGTTAAGAGAAAATCTTCATACGAACCAATTACTTTTCTAATATTAGAATTAGTAGTTCTTCTTTGGTCACCGTTCATAGAAACTTTATCACCTTCATCATCAATAGTATAAAAATCTACATCAACTTTCACATGACCATTTCTTTGTTTTTTTGCAATTCTTTCTATAAAATAATCTCGGTCATCTATTTCAAAGTTACCTTTACAATAAAATTCTTTCTTTTTATTATTTAAAACATTATCAGCTTTAAAAGCTCTACTGCATGTATCAAATAAACAAAAGGACAACGCATCCAATAAAGAAGATTTACCTACTGCATTTGGAGCAAACATTCCAACTATACCATTTAATTTTGTAAAATTTACTCTATTATTTTCACCATAACTAAACATATTAGAAAATTCAAAATGTTTTAATTTCCAGCTAACATTTCTATAAACTTCTTCTTCAGGTATAACTTGATTCAATGCTTCATTAATATTTTTTACTTCAAGTAATATTTCTTCATCTATAATATGGTTAGAAATTAAATATTCTGAAATAAGATTATATTGAACATCTGTATTACTTACATCACCTATTTGAATTTGTTTATTTCGTATACGTTCATTATTATAAAGTGAATCAGTTCTTGTAACTGACATTTCTACTACACCATATTTCTCATGAATAATAGCAAGAGCTTTTTTCAATTCTGTAGGTGATGTATCAAGAACTCTAACTCTCAATCGAGGTTTCCTTGGCATATCATCCACTTCAGGTACAATGCCTTTACTTATATCTAAAGTATAATAACCGTAATCATTTTCAATTTTAATATATTTTGATTTTCTATTAGGTACATCCCATAACAAATAACCGTGTGATAGTCCTTCACCGTGATTCTGTTGAACTAATGAACCACAATATGAAATTGTTTCTGCTTTATTTAAATGTTGTCGTTTATGAATATCACCCAAGAGTGCCATATCATAACCTCTGAATTGAGTAATCTTTACATCGGATGGTAATCTAAATCCTAAATCTGTTTCACATCTATCTACAGTTCCATGAAATAATACTATTTTTGTATTACCTTCAATATCCTTAGCTTTTATATAATCTTTTTTCTTATCCCATACATCCCATACTACAAATGATACATCAGCACATTTATATACGCCTGTATCTTTTAAGTAATGTAAGTTTGTATGTTTTAAATTATCTACTATTGGAGTAAGACAATCCATACGAGAACGGTTGTTTAGATTACAATCGTGATTACCTGCAATGATAATTGTAGGACATATATCAGCTAGATTTTTAAATAACCGTGATAATTGGTCAATCAGTTCTGGCGACATATCTGTTTTAGAGTGAGCTATATCACCACCAATATAAACTACTGCATTATCTTTATTTTTTCGTATTTCTTCGTAAGTTTTTTCAAAAACTTCTTCGTATTCTCTATGTCTTTTAAGATTACGAATCTGTATATCTGAAATGTGATGTATATATTTTAATTTACGAAATGGAACTTTTACAACATTTGGTTCAATCAAACAAAATCCTTAATATGTTTTTTAACATCTTTTATAAATTCATCCGGTACTGTAATATCCCAAGCTACTGGTTTAGATAAATTACCATTATAATATTTAGTACAAGTATCTAATTGATTCATAAGGTTAAATGTCTGGCATATACTCTCGACAAGTTCAAATTTTGTAATATGAACTTTCCAATCATCATAATACTTCCATATGTTTTTTTGTTTTGCCATGTAATTTTAACCTCATTAAGTCTGAGAATTTAGTTTTGTTTGTCTTATTAATTAAATATAAGAGATTTTCAAAACCAATCTCACTCGGGTCTTTTTCTTGTGTTAACATTAACTTTACTTCTATTTCATTATTAATAAAATTTTCTGTTATTTTTATTGAATCAGTTAATGCATCTTTATCTAACGCTAGATACAAAGTTTTAACTTTCTGTTCAATTATTTTTTTATATAAATTATTCATTACTGTTTTACCAAATAAAGGTATAGCGTTTCTTTTAAATGCCATAGCATCAAATACACCTTCACATAAAATTATCGGTTCATCCCAATTTATGAATAAATCAAATCCTATAATATCTTTAGATGTAGGTGTATTACGATATTTCATTTTACTATTATAAAAATCTCTACCTACAAAAAAATTTAATTGTCCTTCTGAATCATACGAGGGTATAATTATTCTATTTACATAAGCTCCTCTATCACAATAACCAATATTATATTTTAAAATATCACTATCAGTAATACCTCTTTTATATAAATAACTTAATGCGTGTCGTTTAACTATACCATCACTACCGTTCCAAAGAGGTTCAAATTCTTTTGGTAACTTAATTACTTCTTCAGTAGTATTAGTTGTCTTAGAATAATATAAAGAAGTATCACCCAATATTTCTTTTAATTCATCAAATTGTTCATTTGTTGCGTTTAATCTCCTAAACAACTGAAAGAATGTATGACCTCCTACATTAGAAACCCAACAATGCCATTTTTGAGTAAGTATATTTATTTGTAATTTTGGTTTATGGTGTGATACAAAAGGCGACCAATACATATACTCATCATTTTTTTTGAGTTTTGTACCTTTACTACCTATGACTCTATGTAATAAATTAAGTAATCTCTGATTCATTCAATAACTTTAATAATTCTTTAAATTCTAAAACAGCATATGTTTTACTTCTGTTTCTTTTAAATACCAATAATGGTATATGTTTTCCAGCATTACTTTCTGCTTGTTGTAATGCAGACCAAATACTAAGAGATTCTTGTGCTTTACATTCTACACTAAATGGAAATAATCTACGGGCTACAGGTGATAAGAGTATATCCTCACCTGAATCGCCCATGGTGATAGAACGAACATCATCTTGTTCTAATATATTGTTAAATTTTTCAAGGATTAAATCACGGATTTTATTTTGTAACCGTTTGCCCTTGTTTTTGGCACTACGTGGTTTCATAACTTACTATTAAATATAACCTAATTTAGTCAAATTACTTTATTTTTTTCATCCATATTGAAATGTGTTTATTTGCCCATTTTTCAGCATCTTCTTCAAACTTATTATCATCATGAAAATCTCTACCTTGATGTACTGCTAAATCTCCAGCTTTCTGATATTCTTTTTCATATGCATTAACACCCAATTTTTTTCTTCTAAGAGCGTGATGTATTTCATGTAATACTGTTGTTAAAAAATCTTTTATTGTAGAATATGATGTTCTTAAATTAATAGTATCTTTTTTCCAATTATAATCACCTTTTGTTTTTCCTGATGTTAATTTAATTTTAGATTTTAATTTATATGCTTTTACAAGTTGAGATGCTGTATAATGTAAATCAATTCTTTCTACTAACAAAGGTTTCATCTTTAACATATCCGGTCTCTTCCAACTTCTATATGTATCATCACTCGGTCTAACTAATTCTTTTTTACCTACCATAATATAACCAGTACTATTAGAAACAGATTTTTCTAATGATTTTCTTTTAGAATCCCATTGAGAAGGTTTAATAAAAGCAGTATATCCTTTAACGCCTCTTATATTACCTGTTACACTACCTTCTATTATATCTTTTAATTTAATCACACTACTTCTCAATAGTTTCTTTTACCCAATCATTTATTGGATTTGGTAAATCATTTACATCAAAGTATCCCCAATCAGTATGTTCGTGGTCTAACTGTGGTATAGATTTTTTTTCACTTTTTAATACATACAAATAAAATGTACCACCGTTATCTTTTTCAAATGTATTAGCTAACTTAGGAACCCCATCTAATTGAATTTGAGTTTCTTCTGTAAACTCTCTTATTGACCCTTCTAATGGTTTTTCTTTTATCATAATATGACCTTTTGGTACATTCCATATACCAGTATTACTACTTAAACATAACAATACTTTATTACCATTATAATATAAAACTCCACCACTATCATTAGAATCATTTTCTTTTAATTCAAATAATATATCTTTTAATTTAATCATGAACAGTTCTCACATTTACACTCACCACGTGGTGATGTATTAGTTAATACTTCACCCTTTGAATTTTTTATAATCAAATCTGTATCAGCTTTTACTAAAATATCATCCATTGTCAACTCTCGTACATGGCAGTTACAATCATCACACACCTCTGTAATTGTTTGTACTCCACTTCTTATTTTATATCGAACCATCTAATCATTTAAACCTAACTCTTTACTTGCATAATCAGTTAAAACATCTGGTAAAAATGCGTGTACGAAAAGAGCTGCACTCATTTTTATTGCTCTCCACCAATGTTTCCAATATCCCATTTCTGTTTCTTTTAAATGTGCTATCACTATGTTTTACCCCACACAGATATTTGAGGTCCTTTTTCTTCTTGTTTAGCTAACCACTTTTTATGTTGATTGGCAGTTCTACCTTCTGTTGCCCATTTTTTGTCTAATTCTCTTCGTCTTTGTTTTCTAACTTTTGCTTTTCTATTCGGCACTTATTTTCCTTTCCCTTTCCAATAATCATATGTCGCACCATCAGCATTTATACCTATATCTCTCATAATTACATATCGTCCTGAATTATAAGTTGCAACACCGTATTTTTGAACTCCACCATCTACATAAGGTATTGTAA
>Ga0209756_1003642_pt1 | contig 12365 bp, 11 predicted proteins | sample ETNvirenome_6_85_FD_184071 | JGI IMG/M metagenome (GOLD analysis project Ga0209756, IMG submission 184071) | Marine viral communities from the Pacific Ocean - ETNP_6_85 (SPAdes) (version 3) | ecosystem: Environmental > Aquatic > Marine > Oceanic | place: Pacific Ocean | collected 2013-06-19
TCCGACAGAGTGGGAGCACCCCACCCGGACTCAACAGATATGCCAGACACATTTGAAATCGAACCTGGCCCGGACCCGTTAGCGTTTATCGTTCCAACTGAATTTGTCGCTTTACCGTCGGCTGGGATATATTATCCCGAAGGCCATCCTCTTCGCAACGAGGAAGCGGTCGAAATCAAATTTATGACCGCCAAAGAAGAGGATCTACTAAGTTCAAAATCTCTTATTGAAAAGGGAATTGTCTTGGATAGATTGATTGATAGCCTTCTCGTGAATAATAGATTGAAATCACGCGACCTATTGGTTTGCGACCGAAATGCTATATTAGTCCACGCGCGTTCTTCTGGTTACGGCAACGACTATAGCACCACGATTGGGTGCAGGAACTGCGGCGAGGCTGACAAGTACGCTTATAATCTTGAAGAAGCCCTCATACAGCCCCCGCGCACTGATGAGGAACTGGCAGAGATGGGTGTAGAACACCTCGACACAGGTCACTTTAAAATAAGCATCCCCCAATCCCCGGTTCACTTGGTGTTTAGACTTTTAAACGGCCACGATGAGCGTGGAATGATGGATTTAGCCGCTCGAAGAAAAAAGAAGAAACAAGGTGATCGTCTTGTTACCGACCAATTAAACTTTATGATTGTCTCGGTGCTTGACCACGAAGACAGAGAGATTATTAACAGGTATGTTGACTCGCTGCCGTTACGAGACTCACGCTATTTACGCAAGGCGTATGATGAGGTGAGCCCTTCGGTAACCTTACGGAAGGAGTTCGTCTGTGTTCACTGTGATCACGAGGACGACATCACATTTCCCTTTACAACCGACTTTTTTTGGCCTGACGTCTAACTATCACGAGAACATTTACGAGCAGTTCTTCTTTCTGAAATATCACGGCGGTTGGGGCTTGATGGAAGCCTATAATCTGCCGATTAAGCTGCGCGAGTGGTTTGTGAAGAGACTGGTAAAACAAAAAGAGGATGAATCAGAGGCTATGAAGAATGCATCAAAAGGCGGTTCCTCCCAAGGCCCACCCACCCAGTTGGGCGCCTCGACGACGCCCCCGGGAATGCCTGACCCTTCAAAGTAGCCTTTATTCAAAAACAAACTAATTACTATATATTTGAGGGGTTCCCATGTCCGATGAATTACAGCCTGTTGTAGTCAATTTAAACGTTAACAACGAAGAAGCAATGAATGAAAGCTTTATTCAGGCCTTTGGTGACATTGTTAAGAGCTTTGTTGGTTATATGTTTAAAGACGCCCCGCCTGCCGTGGGTCCGAGCGTGTCACAGCGCGCTCGCATGGAAGAGGCTGATGGTGTGAGCAGCGCTCCCCAGGCAAAAATTGTGGGCACACCCACACAGATCTCTGCATTTGGTAATGCGCTCTCAAAAGAGAAGAAATACATGGAAACCTTCCTCAAGCACGGTCTTAATGATCCGCGCTCCTTTGCAACGCATGCGGAGCTAAACAAAGCAGTCGCAAATTTCGAGAAAGAAACCGGAATTAAGTGGCCACTCACATAGGGGCTTTATAAATGGCTGATCCAACAGATCCATTAGGCGTTTTAGACGTAGATCCCAAAAAACTTGAATTAATAAGACAATTCTTCAAGGAATATACGGGTGACGCGAACTTACTTTCTAAACAACTGCAGGCCGTCGGCCGCGAATTAGGCCTTATTGTCGAGAAAACCACCGAGGCGGCCACAGCCGAGGCAGAGATCCGCGATATGTATAAGTCGCGCGCTGTACTCGCCAAAAATATCAATGAAATTCTCAGCTCCAACAAGCAAATTCGTGACGAAGAATTAAAAAAGGAGAAAGCCGCTCTAGTGCAAGCCGAACAAGCTTATATTAAAACCAAAGAACGATTGGCGCTTGTAAAAGAGGAGATCGCCCACAAGGTAGATCTTTTAAAAGAGAACAAAAAAGAATACAAGACGCAGAAGGAGATTCTGGAAGACCGTTACACGGCTGGAAGAATGCAGCTCAAAGAATTCCAAGAAGCGATAAAGCAAAATAGAAAAAAAGCCCTCATTCGCCGAAATTATTTAAACTCGCTTGGTAAGGAGAAGGAGAAGCTTGAGGATCTCGCCAACGTCGAGTACTCCCGGATGGCGACTGAGGCCGAAACTTTCGAACGGAGCGAAAAACGAAAGAGAGGAATGGATACCTCCGTCGCATCCCTCGACAGCATGATCGAAAAAACCGGACTCTTCAGCGAGAAATGGAAAACTGGTCCTTTGGGGGGTCTAACTGATTTTCTCGACGGCGGCGGCGACATGAGCGATATGTTTGATGAGTTGAAGCTTAAAGCAGACAAGATTAATTTTAGTAATTTGTCTGCAAATGTTGTAACCGCCATAATTGAACAAACAATAAAATTCATGCTGGAGTTTGATAAACTTGCCTCTTCTTTCCGCAAGAACACAGGAATAATAGATAGAGGATTTGGGGGGATGGAGTCGAATATTGTCGGTGTTCAACGCGCTACCTTGAGAATGGGCGTCTCGATGGACGAAGCATTTGCGGCCGCTAACGCATTGACTTCTGGGATGGCCGAGTTTACGTCGATGTCGGATAAGGCACAGGATAAGGTGCTACAAGTAACCGCCCTAATGCAAGAGTTTGGTGTATCGGCACAAACAACTTCTGAAATTTTTAATACCTTCTCCAAGGGGTTAGGCTACGACGCCGATCAGTTAGAGAAACTGGGTACACAAATTATGGGGATAGCAACCTCTCTTAAGGTGCCCCCTCAAATAATCGCCACAGAGTTCAATGCTGCCAGCAAAGAATTAATGAAATATGGCGGCGATATGATTAATGTGTTCGAAGGATTGGCAGAACAGTCCAAACAGACCGGTCTCGCTATCGGCGAACTAATGGGTGTTGTAAAACAATATGATACCTTTGAAGGCGCCGGCGAAGCCGTTGGTAAATTAAATGCAATCTTGGGCGGCCCATATTTAAACTCTATTAATATGCTTTATGCGACTGAGGAAGACCGCGTTAAGATGTTGCGCGAGAGTATTTCTCTTACTGGGCGTCAATTTAAGGACCTTAGCCGGTTCGAACAGCAAGCAATTGCCTCCGCCGCAGGGATCAGTGATATGTCGCAAGCTGCCAAATTATTCGGCGGTACTGCTAGCGAATTTGCCAACAGTCGAATGGAAATGAAAGAAATGCAAGAACAGGCAGCCAAGGCCCAGAGCGCTATGGATAAGTTTAAGATGGTTATGCAATCCTTCGCGATTGCATTAGGTCCCCTTGTAACAGCCTTGGGTCTCGTTGCAACAGTCGCACTCTATATGCTGAATCCCTTTGGTGAGATAGCCCGACTCTTCGGCGCCGATAGCGAGGTAATAAGCGGGATCGGTACCTTTACTGTCGTGGGATACGGTCTCGCGGGTATGATCGTGAAGGGGTGGATCCCGGCCCTTGCCGGACTAAACATTGGCATCGTGAGGCTAAAAATGAGCACATTTCAGCTGGGCGCTGCTCTCATGGCTGCGGTCGCCGTCGGCTTGGCTATGTACAACTGGGTGGAGTCAATGAGTACTCCTCTGGCTGTCCTTGCTACACTTTTCATGGTCGCGGCACTAGCAGCTGCTACTTATTGGACGGCCCAAAGTCTGGGCGTCGGCGCTGTCCCTATTGCACTGGGCATGGCAACAGTCGGCGCCGCCTTTGGCGGCATAGCGGGAATAATTGCCGGGTATGAAGATGGTAAGAACAAGGGCCAACAGGTCCCCGGTGGTCGAGGCCTAGTTGGCGAAAACGGGGAAGAAATGGTCATGACAGCCGACGGCGCGGCCTATATGGTAACGGAGCCGTCAGTGGTGGAACTCGGCACGCAGGACACAGTTCTTAATAACGCAGAGACAAAGGCTGCCATGGCCGGCGGAGGCTCTAAAGAGCTGGTGCCCGTATTGACGGCCCTGCAAAACACATTGAACCAGCTTACCGCCGCCCTCGACGCTGCAAAAAATCCAATCATTGCGGCGAAAAAAGATACGAAGCCATTAATTATTAAGATGGATGGCCGCAAGGTGGCAGAAAGTACCGTTGAATATATTAAGAAATCGTCAAACTTAAGTTTGACACCAAAGTAGGAGGCTAACACATGTCAGGAGCGTATACAACCTTAATACTACAACATATTGCCAGCGGCAGAGAGGTGACGCTGCCCATTCGTGTGCTTCAGTTCTCTCAGGACGTATCCCCATCGTTTGCGTCGACAGAAGTATATGGTCGAATGGACCCGATCTATACTTACCAAAACACAAAACGCACATTTCAGGTAAATTGCTCAACCATAATTCATAGCGAGCTCCCCAAGCTTGCGGGTGACGCGATCAAAACGAAAGTAAAAGGCGCCGACAAACTGGCGACCTACGTCGGCGATGGAACTTCCATCGTGTATAATAAGTCAGTGATGAGTCGAATCTCGTCTTTATATAAAATAATGTACCCACTATATGAAAAAGAGGCTCATGTCGACGGCTCTGGAACTCCGGTCTTTGACACCTACCAACTTAAGGGGCCCCCTATTCTTAAAATTCTTATTCCTAATGTTCTAGGTGGCCCAGGATCGTCCCCAGCGCCACTGCCCCCAAACGCGACCGCGGCCCAGATCACCGCTCACACCGCCGCGACCAACGCCCCGTCGGCTGACGCGTCTTATATATTTGTGCCCGAAGAGTTTTCTCTTTCGACTGGTCTTGCCAATGTGGGTGAGATACAGATGGTCATGACCGGGCCTGACGACCTTAAATATATCGCTCCGATTGGAGGCTTTGGGTTCACACTCGGCGGAACTATTTTACATGCCGATACTCCCCCGGGGTTTGTAGCGGAGACCTCGACAACCGGCACCGGTGCGACCGCGACTACTACCACAAGCTATAAGTTTACCAAGAAAGCCTTCCCGTTCGGCGCCAAATCGCACTGGAACAAGAAGAATCTGCTGGAATAGGAGAACGTTATGAAAAATCGATATACCAATACCAGACTTTTTAATAATACAAACGTGTTGTTCGCGGATGAGTTTGAAGATCGCGGCGTTAAGTTTATCCGGCAATATGCCAGCACATCCTATAAAGAATTAACAGAGGGCCAGAAAGAATCTTTGGCGATTAAAAAAATACAATGGCAAAATGCAGATAGATTAGATAAAATCGCATCCCGAGAATATAATAATCCTCAATACTGGTGGATCATTGCGCGATACAACAATAAGCCTACAGATGCGCACTTTACACCAGGTGACGAACTGTTGGTACCGCACCCTCTAACTCTAATTCTGGGATATTATACGGAAGCATAATGGCCACCACAAATGCAAACGATCTTCTGGCCGGAAGCCTAGGGGCATCAAGCCCGGGCAAGGCCGCGAGGAGATTCGCGGTTAGAAAAACATCTCAACAGAGTCTTCTTTATCTAGCAGACCATCTTTCTAAGTTTAATGAACGGTTTTATACTTCGACGTCATTGGTCCCTTCTATTACAACTGATGCCCATGATACAGTCCCGCCTCCGTCGGCGACTGCGGCGGCTCCCGCTGGATGGCAATCCGGGTATCTAAATATAGTTCCCATTACCGCGGAGCCCAGCCAAGTGGACACTGTGATATCCCGGCTTGCTTCTAGAGGAGAAAAAATTAATAAGTTCTTTACTTTTGATTTGACATCTGCACAGATGGCGCTCCTGGTGCCTAAAATCCGGGTGTATAAATTAGACTATACGATCTTGCAGGCCCCGGACCCCAAAGCCGGTACCATCGATCGGGAAACAGACCCCACGTGGCGAGAAATTGTATTTGAAAAAGCGGTTACGGGAGAAGAACTAAGCCACATTTTAAAAAACAATGGGGGGAATATTGGATCCTCGGGAATCGAAAACTTTTCCTGGGCTCTCAAGGGTGTCAATCCTGCGGAAGTAGATTCGAATATTGAAGCACGCTTGAAGGTGTATTTTAATAATGTAAATGCTTTTCAAGATGCGCTCGACAATATGAACGGCGCCGCATCGACGGGCCCGAGCGCCTTGAGGGGTTCATTTATCGATTTAATAACCTTTGCTCCGCCTCTTCAGATGAGCCGGGTGGGAGACCTACCGTGTTTGGAGAAATATGAGCCCCGATTTTTTGAAATTATGGTGGAGGTGGGATGGTCGGTATCCTCTAATAGCACCCCCACAATCTCTGAGGATCAAATTCAGTACATCGAGGACCAAACGGTTTGCCTCTATCTTACTCTTACGGACCATAAATTTGATTTTGCAGAAGACGGCTCCGCTACATTAGAAGCTAACTATCGAGCGCGAACGACGTTGCTTTCTGGTGATTTCGACATACTAAATCCGCCCCAGGATGTCACCAGTGCACAAGAAAATGTAAGATCCAAAGAGGCTGAAATAGGGGAGAATACAACCGGAAATACCACGGATGATGAGAAAATTTTAGAACAGCGCGAGAATGAGCTGAGGACAGCGCTCAAAAAAAACTATACACGAATTATTAACGAGGTCCTAAAAAATGTATATGAGGCTGAGATTCCGAACGAGCTTTTATTGAACGGCTTTAAGACGGAAGCCTATGCCCCTGGAGATCTCACCCACATGTTCGCTAAGAAGTACGAAGGCACCTTGGGCTTCAATGAACTTTTCGCAATTTTAGGACAGACGAAGCACGATATCAACGCCGGCCGCTTCTACGGGAATCACATCGAGCCGATCGTGAATAGTTATCAGTTAGCCACAAGCACCGCCCTTGGATCCCCCATTAAGGCAAAACGTAAAGCATTAGATCCGGGATCTGAGAAAGCACTATTAGAGGGAACACTAACGACAGATGACGATCTCAGCGACGAGGATCACGCGCTGGTCAACTCAAGATGGATCGGCGAAGAAATATCAAAGGACTGGGGTGAAACGTCAATAATCAACTTTCTATATTTGGGAGATATCATAGAAATTTTTACCACCACGGATCCATTAACAAAGCTCATCAGCAAGGATAAATACGCCATTGCTATGACAGATTTCCGCTTTAAGAACGCTTTCAAGATATTGGAGGCCCTCTTCCCTGCGCCCATCAGGGGCGTCGCCGGCACCATGAACCCGGCAACTGAATTTCATTTGAGTGCGGTACCGTCCACTTCCTTCACCGGCGCAACCGTCCCGTCGATCCCCCTGGCACAGCTAAAATGCAAACAGGCCGAGCTTCCCAAACTGACCCGCGCTAGCTTTCATAGTAAAATTAATATGGCAAATATTCCCGTAAATTTAGAGTTATTTTTAGATTGGATAACCGACAGAATGGTGGCAACCGATAGGGTTAATTACTATTTGGAGGATTTTCTCAACGATCTGTTTAATCATTTTGTTAAGCCCATGCTAGCCTCGATCGGCGGGATGGGCACATCAACAGGGCAGCCTGTGATGATTAATTGTAATATTGATACAACTAAAGAAGCAGAGATTTTTAGTAAAACGGGCCCAAAGATTGGTATTAGTGTGCCTCGGACTGCCACATCGACGACCAATGAGTATAAACTGGACGCCATAACACCGCCGGCCGGCGGCACTACTGGGTATAACTATATTAATTCCATAATCCATTATGAGACCGAGAGCCAGACCCGGGCCCCTGAGGGGGTTGTCTTGCCGCCCGCACCACGCCCCACCGTCCAACGCATCGGCCCACCAGCTTCTGCCTTGGCTATAAAAAGAGATTCGTCCTCAACTACTCTTAAAGTCTTGGGGGTAACCTTGGAGGTAGATAATTATGATGGTAATTATTCCTCGAACATAAGCAGGGGAATAAATAATTTTCTTATCGGACTAAGCGCCGGCTCGCTTAAGAGTGCTAAATTCGAGAGGGTTGATCAACCGGGCCTCCGGGAATCACGGACAGCACAAGATAAAAATTTTGGCACCGGACAGCTAAGAGAATTATACAATGTGAGTCTAACCCTGTATGGGAACAATCTGATTTCACCGGGCCAAATAATTTATGTAGAGCCCAATAGTATAATCTTTGGCAGACCCACCGAGAAACGTTCGGTTGCCCGTATCTTAGGTCTAGGAGGATATCACCTAGTGGTTGATGTGCAGCATGAAATTTCCAGCGATGGGTGGGAAACAAAAGTGAAGGCACTTCACATGGCAATGCCCGCTACGACACCGGTCTCCCCCCCTTGATCCTGGCAGCGAAAATCTGTTAGAGATGCCTATTTAATAAAATGCCTGAAATCGCTGACTATCTTTATAACACCCAAGAACATATGTTCGCCGAAGAGAACGCATTCCCTTTCGGCCGCAATGAACAATCGGTGGTGAAGAACTACTATGAGCGCCAGAAATATCGTTATGGGACCTATTTTAAAAACCTGCCTAAACCAATTGACACCCTCTATGATAAAGTGTATTATGGAAAAGTAGACAGATTCCAGAATACGATCGTGCCAAAAAAACAGAGTGCCTATATTAAGCAAGTCTCTTATGAACAGAACGTTTTTGCGTTTGATTTTGTGGCAGATGCATTTTTTAAGCTGCAGCGTAATTTAAAGATAGCGGGAGATAGCGGCGGTATTGAAACAGAGCAGTCTGTACTCTATGATATTCAACCACAACGTGCGTGGTTTAATTATGAGAGACCCTACGTAGCCTTTCTGGACCCTCTTTTCAGGATGTATAATACTTACCTGCAAAGTTTAGATAAAAAAGATTTTAATAAAATCATCACCTTTGAGGATTACCTGAGTACGTTAATGAATTTTTTACGGACCGGCCAGTACCAGCGCCCAATTTCGCTAACGGAGTATGTACTATCCCGCGCTACCTCTCCCAACGTGTCAGGACTCGTGATAGAAATCAGCCAAGATTCGTACAGTGACGATGCAAATAAATTTCAGAAGTACTTCCTGGATCCTAATTTTTCATATTTCGTCCGCGCAGCACGAAAATTTGGCTTCTATGTAGATAAAAATGGGCCATGGCGACTTGTGGCTGATGTGTTCTCCCCTCCCATGTTGGAAGACCTTCTCGTCGCCGATCGAATTACGGGAGATATTGAGAGAAACTTTTTTGATACCTATTATACACGCACTTATACGCTCGATCTTCCTTACTTGCAGCAGCGGTTACTGGTTGAGTTTAATAACTTTGCGGAGACAAATCACATAATTAGAGAATCTGTTGCAGGCCTCAGCTATTTGGGAGCGGGTAACGGCGGAGTGGGTAACGTTGCATGCGGCCCGGCCCATACTAATATTATAGGATATAGATCACCCCAGCCGGCAGAAATAATTGATAGCTTGGGAGACCCTTATTGGCTCGATTTCTATTTTAATTTGCGCATGATAGAATCAGGGGTACATTATACTAACTCCTCATTTTTAATCGACGAATCAGTGAGGGTTTCGAGCGCTTATGATTACAACCGCGCTCTTATTTATATTAATAACCTTTTTAAGCCGTATCTTTACGATGAAAGATTATTTAAAAAGCGCTTGACAGGAGAGTCAGCGACTGTTAGGATAGGGTCAGTGGTTGATGGTCCAAGAGCCATAGTGGGCGGCAACTACTAACGGAGGCCCTGTGCTGTTTCAAATACTCGACTCAAAAGCCGATTGCGTTGGCTTTTATGCAGCTAATATTATCAACCCAACACCCATCTTGCCAGCTGACGGAGCAACGTGGGAATATTCTCAGCACCTACCTGGTGAACACTACGAAATAGGGCGCATTTACAGCCAAGGAGCGGCCCTTACAGACGTTTGTCCGGAAGATATGAAGGAGGAGTGGGAAAAGATCAAGGAGACGCTTAGAGCGTGTCTCAAAGCCTTTAGAACGTCACACCTGTCGCTCGACGAAAACTGTTTGTACGACGCTGTGCCGGAGTTCTTCCTATATCAGTACCTTGAGGCCAAAAATAAGATTACCAAACACGTTTTAGAGACGCATCCACGACCAGAGAATTACGAGTTCATGTATAACCTCGTTGAAATGCTTTCTAACATCCGTTCGCAGGCCATCAGCATCGACCTCAACCCGATCAAGCATCTTTTGAGCAGTGTCCGCGGAATGAACTTTCACCGCACGCTGCAAGCCGTCAATCACGTGTGTGATTACAACCCTTGGGGGACCGTTACGGGGCGCCTCTCGACAAACCCAAACAGTCTGCCGATTCTCACGATGAATAAGGAGTTCCGCGCGTGTATTAAACCAAAGAACGACTACCTCGTTGAGCTTGATTTTAATGCGGCAGAGTTGAGGGTGTTGCTGGCCCTCGCCGGGGTCGAACAACCCAAAAATGACATTCATAGTTGGAACGTCAAGAACATTTTCGGAGGTTGCTTGACCCGCGAGGAAGCCAAGGTTAAGACATTCGCGTGGTTGTATTCTAATAAGGAAAACAAGGACTTAGAGCGCCTCTACAATAAGGATTTGGTACGAAATAAGTACTGGGATGGCTGTAAAATTACGACAGATTATGGTAGAATAATAGAGAACGTAGACGAGCATCATGCTCTCAATTACATCGTTCAAAGCACCACGATTGATATGGTGCATGAGCAGGCTTATAAAGTCTACGAGCTTTTGAAGGGGAGAAAAAGCCACATCGCATTTCTTATTCACGACGCTGTGTATATCGACCTCGCGGAAGAGGATCGGTACGAAATAGTAAATTTACTTGACACTTTCAAGAAAACGCGTTATGATATGTTCAAGGTTAACGTCTCCGCTGGAAGAAACCTCGGAGCAATGAAGGAATTAAAATTATGAAGAACAATGTGATAGATATCAATGCAGCCAAATATCATATCCCGTCGCCGAAGCGGTATACTAATGGCATCCACGAAGCCGATAGTGTCTCAGGATACTTCAGGATGGAAATTATCGGGATCTTAGAGGAGTGCGCCATAGCATTTGAGTGCGACTACCAAGAACTGACCGTTGGCGATGTGTTGGAGTATTTGGTGGCCCGGGAAGAAGAGCGTCGGCGATGAACAAGATTTACCAGAAGCTAGTCAGGGATCGTATCCCCGAGATCATCGAGAAGGACGGAAAGGAATTCTCGGTGTGCCAAATGAGGGGCGAGCGTCTCAAGGACTATGCCATGAAGAAGCTTCAAGAAGAAGTGATGGAGTTCATCGAGAATCCCTGCGCAGAAGAAGCAGCAGATATAGTAGAGATCCTAAACTTTGTTTGTCACCGTTTAGGAATAAGGCAGAATGCTATCGAGGCTCAACGCCTATCCAAAGGAGCCACACGTGGCACTTTTGAGATGGGCTATATTCTGGAGTGGGTCGAGGAATGAGAGTGGTTGGGGGACTTGGTAATGCAGGATGTAATATTGCAAAAGCTTTTTCTAAGTTTCCGCAGTATACTACCTATGGAATCGACACCAACAAAGAAGCCGATATTACGATCAAGCCGCGCCGAACGCATGAAGAATACGACCATCACTTCCCCAATCTTAAACGAAAACTTAAATTTATCAACGAAGAAGTACTTGTTATTACCTGCGGCCCCGGCACCATTTCGGGAGGGATTCTTCGACTCCTGTCCCAGCTAGAGAATAATACGATAAGAGTGATATATGTTCAACCTGATCTCACTCTTCTGAGTGAGACACAGAAAATGCAGGAAAAGGTGGTACGAAATGTTCTCCAGGAATATGCGCGCTCCGGAATACTGGAAGGAATTTACTTAATAGACAATACTGCAATTGAGCGTAGTATCGGCGATGTTTCAATTGCTGCTTATTACGAAATTCTTAATCAGGCGATTGTGAACACATTTCACATGATTAATGTTTTTGAAAATAGTGATCCGGTAATTGGTAATTTTATTACGCCGACCGAGATTAGTCGAATTGCTACTGTAGGCGTTGTTAATCTAGATAACGCGGAAGAAGAAGAAAATTGGTTTTATGACTTGACAAGCGTTCGTGATGTGGTATACTACTATGGTATTGGACGCGAAGACTTGAAGAACGACGGCACATTGTTTAGAAAAATTAATGATTTTGTAAAATCTAAGATTGATGATAATGTGAATATTTCATACGGAGTCTTCGAAACAGGATATGAACAAAAATATTGCTATTGCATTAAATATTCATCTATGGTACAATCATATGGTGAACTACTAGACGATCAGGATATTAGCTGATCGTACTTTAACCCAACTATAAGGAGATAAAAATGGGTATCAATTTAGATAAGATGAGAGAAAAGCTCTCGTCACTACGCGGAGAAGGAAACTCCTCAAATGACACATTCTGGCGCCCCGAGGACGGGGACCAGACTATTCGAATCGTTCCGACAGCGGACGGAGACCCTT
>Ga0209756_1003643_pt1 | contig 12365 bp, 13 predicted proteins | sample ETNvirenome_6_85_FD_184071 | JGI IMG/M metagenome (GOLD analysis project Ga0209756, IMG submission 184071) | Marine viral communities from the Pacific Ocean - ETNP_6_85 (SPAdes) (version 3) | ecosystem: Environmental > Aquatic > Marine > Oceanic | place: Pacific Ocean | collected 2013-06-19
ACCTGAAGTGGCCGCCGCGAAAAAGGTCGTGGATACTTCGCCGTGTTCGGCACACTTATACTCATGTACCGCCCCCAAACACGGCACTTATCCTGAAATTCAGGCCCAAACACGGCCGATAAGTGCCCCAAACACGCGAACTATCTCGACGGCCACCCCGCACATTCGCGGCGACACCTGGATGTGCGCACTATCCGTCCGGATAACTCGCCGTGTTTGGCGGAACCCGGGTTTCCCGCGCGTATACGTGTGCGCGTGCCACCACGCCACCACACTCGGCATCCTTCGGTTTGTTCAAACATGGTGAACGATAACCCCCACCCCCGCAGCCTTCGCTATCCGCCACGCCCACCTTCGCCAATTTCGGAATCGGAGGGGGAGCCTGAAGAGGTCGAGCTGCGCCCCCGATGCGCGCTCTGTGACGTTCCGGCTGGGCACCCGTTCTGCGAATGTAGGATAGAGCGCTACCTCTATTTATGGGGCCGCCCCACACCCATGTCCCACCACCTGTGCTGGCCGGAGGATGCTCCGATCCCATCTGCATGGATCGTGTGCGGCCCAACCGGCGATGCTGATGTGTCACGTATCCCTCAACGCTCGTTAGCCAATATTCCTACGCGTGTCCCGGTCCCCTCTTGTCTTATGGTGGACACGTCTACGCCTTTGCCTTCCTTCGCCGTGGTCATTGATTGTGCTCCGAACACGTACACGGTACGCTTCTTCCGGGACCTCGAGATGTTCGCGGGCAGAAACGGCCCCTTCGATTCCTGCATTCCTCGTCTTCCGTACCGAGGCGGAAAAATGTCGAGTGAGACCATGCACTTCTTGCTCACGGATTCCGAGAACGAACAACCCTTCAAGATATGGGATGGCGTGCCAGTCGATTTTTAGGGGGAATTGAATAAATTCGCGGGTTTAGCGAATCCAAAAGTTCAATATGGACTCTGCCCTCAATATATTTGACGCGACGGCCTTCCCTCCCAATCCCGACCATCCGGGGCTCCACGCTTTTATTACCAACACGCGGGCCTTCCTGCCCAAGCTGACTTTGTCGGTGAACAATCACGGCATATGGCTAAGATCAACGACCGCGGCCCTCAGTGCCCAGGCTTTCTTCTCGGCCCTCGACTATTTCCAATCGTTTTATATTTCACCTGAACACCCCGTCCTGCAAATCCCAATCTTGTCACACGAGCTTGATGCCGTCTTGTCGCCGTTGACGGCAACCTCAAACTCGTCGTCGATGGTCCGGTTCGAAATCCGGTCAACAGATCGCGCCCATCTCCATGTCTCCACAACACACCAGCACACAAGCGAGCGTGCCATGGTGCGCATATGCACGCCTCACCCCCCCTTCGCATCCGGCGAAGAGCTTCCTGGAATTCTTTTGTCGTTGCCACGCCTACTTTCGCCCGAGATATACCCCGTCGATCCGCAGACCCCTCTCCTATTTTCAACACGTAATTTCGTCGCCCCCAAGCAATTACTGCGGATCATGAGGGCGCACAAAGCGACTAAAATCAACCTCGACATTGGACAGTGTGGCCGCCTAACCATTTCAAGCGAGTACGGCGGCAACGCCCGCCAAAGTGAGATTGGGGGGTGGACCATGAGTGGCGACACGACTGAGCAGGTCCATGACGGACCACGGACTTACCTCTCAGGTTTAATCATGACGTTACTCAAAATATTTGTGCGGGTCGATTCTACACGCTTTCGCATCGATCGCGAACACCATGAAGAAGAACATACTCCTCTACAGATCCTGGGAACTTTGGGTCACGTGAGCCATATACGGTTCTTTATATGCGACTCGGCGTTCCATTTCACCACAAATTAAATCTCAGTCACTGCCTCCTCGAACCGCTCCTCGTTCTTCTTTGTGGTGGGAGGAGAAGGCGCCTCAAAATCGGCTGGCGACTCCAGGACATTTAAAGGAGTGGGAGTAGGTGATGAGTGGGGGCGCTTCGACCTGTACGCGGCATCTGCCGAATCGGAGGAATCAGTCACAATTTCGAGCTCCAGTTGGGGGTCGGTGGGGAATATTTCAATTGGTGAGAGGACCGAAAGTTCTCCGGGTAGATCATGCATTTCGAACGTTTTAAGAGCGCTTTCTTTCTTCAGTGCTCGGGCACATATATTGTTTGGCACGAGTGGGGCGATTTTTTCCCACTGCAAAAGAGCCTGCTCCGTATTCTCTATGAGGGCGAAGACCGGAGGCCTCTCGCACGGCCGGCGCGCGAGGACGACCGAAAGATGCCTATAAATCTCGTTATATGACAAACTCGCAGAGCGGTGGCCCTCTGCCCTCGCTTCTAATTTTAGGTAACCCGCGACACTGATAATGCACGCGAGCGTTAACTGCAGGATAGCGATGCATGTTTCCAGGTAAGGTGGGAGGCTGTCCCTCGCCAACGATGCGCTCCCGCAAATTGTCTGCAGCACCAAAGTGGCGCATGTCACATATTTTGATCTGCGGCGAAAGCGGATGTGTATATAGCATATAAGCGAATGCCAGCATGGTGTTCGGGTTCATGAAGAAGGGATGGAATAAAGCGAAGGAGCTCGGCAAAAAGGTTGTCGGGGGGGCGATCAAGCAGAAAATAGGACGTAAGCAATCGGATCCCTCCAGCGCCTATGACCAACTCGGGAGTGAGGACCAGGAGATGGCGAAACTTTCGCAGGCCGCATATGGGAAGGGCGGCGACCCGCTTAAACGCGATAAGGACACGGCGGGCTGGGCGCTCGATAATGATTTGAGCGGGAACAACGCGGCCGTCTATACGAAGGACGGCCGGGTGTCAATCAGTTATCGAGGCACGGATTTCAAAAATAAGGGCGACGTGAAGGCCGATGCCTACATCATGGCGGGCAAACAGAAGCATAGTGAGCGGTTCAAGGAAGCCGAAGATCTGTACAAGCGTGCGCGGACAAAGTACGGCGACACGGCAAAGTTTCGCCTGACGGGCCACAGCCTAGGCGGATCCCAGGCCTCGCATGTGGCACGCAAATTCGCGGATAAGCACGACACTACCGCGTCAGTGTTTAATCCGGGACGTGGCTTGGATGTGAAGCATATGACGAATCGCGCGAAGTGTGCGATCGGGATGGGCAACAAAAAGAAGTGCCGTGCGGTTCGGACGCATGCCATCAAAGGCGATCCCATATCCATAATGGACCAAAGCAACCGGAAACAGTATGCGACGAACCGGATCAACGCGCACACAATCGACAATTTCCTGCCGCCTGGGTATCGTGCTGCCGTGTAAAAATTACGTACTGGATCGAGAATTTTCGCGCCGCCACACGGTGGAGATGAGATTTGATTTGCGCCTGGCACGCGAAACGTCTCAGGACGGTTTCCTCCTCCTTATAGTATATTTTTGAGTCGGTTCCACGCATGCTGGTCTTGCGCATACTTGTATTTTACTTCCCAGTCAGTCGGCGGGCGGCTTTGCGTTGCGCAAAGTCCACTGCCTTCTGTGCCAGCTTACCACTCCGTACCGCAGATTCCAATTCCTCCGCCTTGCGCTTGAGGCCCAGCGCGCCGCCCGTCATACTGTCTGCGAAACCCGCGCCCTTCATAATGCCGCCGGTAATCGCCTTGCCTGCGCTCGAATCAAGGAGTGACGAAGCAGCCCCCGCCGCGAGGTCCGAGACTCCTCCGCCAATCTTGTCCTTGACGAAATCCAACCCGGCCGGGATGACGCTGCTCACCGCCTTCTTGCCGAGCGGGATGACGCTGCTCACCGCCTTCTTGCCGAGCGGGATGACGCTGCCCACCGCCTTCTTACCGAGGTTAGCAATCGACGAGAACCAGCCCATGATGTCGACCTGTGCGCGTACTGCGACTAATCGACACTCGGCCACTACAGTGATTAGTCGACTGTTGTCCTTGTCTTCGGCGCACATTCAATTCGTGGCCGACGATCAATATGGGTATTTTAATTGAAGGCTACAAGCTGGGCGGGGGCACTGGCTCGCTGGTGGTGAACATATACGCACAGCTCGGTCGCCAGCCAATTGCGACCCAACGTAAGAAAATCGGGGGTGCACTGACGGAAGACAACGCGAACGAATGGGTATATGAAACCATTTATGTCGCCACGGCGCACGGTAGCTGCGACGACCAGGAACACATCACCGTGGTGCGGCAGGGAGGTGTGCGGACCAGCCAACCGGTTACGGGGGACATCTACGCGCTATGCTACAACGATCTCAAAACCAAGCTGGAGGAGGAAGGCTACACGATCACCGACGCATAGTGAAAGTAAATTTATGCCGGGATCTGCTGAGCTTTTTTGAGCTCGTGCAGTTCCGCCTTAACTTCCGCGAGCTCCTGAGAAAGTTCTTGTACAGCCCTGGTAACCACGGCCAGAAGCGCATCGGTATCCAGCTGTTTGTAGTCGTCCACAGTGTGCCCAATCAGGGTAATATCGTCCGCGTTTTTGAGAGCCTCGCCTTCCGATTCAGAGCATTTCACCTCTAGAGCGCCGTCAGCTTCATTATACGTCTTAACCGTAAACAACCGAATATCGTCGTCCGCCAGCACGAGTTCAACAGAGTCGCCTGGACGTACAGTCCCGTTTTTTAACGCGTGGGCACACTTATAGGGCACAAGCCGTGCGGAACTAGGCGTCACCGCTTCACACTTCAGTGTCTTATAGTCTCCGTCGTGCAGCATGGCTGTTGTATTATAGACCAGCCCCGGAATGTTGGCTGTCTCCGCCTCCTGGGCCAGGAAGCCGCATGTACGCTTGCCGCCGCCACACCGGGGATCGATCCATTTGTATGAAACGGGGCGTAAAGCGTTGATTTTCTCTTCAGCCCACCCCGTCGGCATATCGCAAACGGCGCCCTTCGCCCGCCGGTCCGAATTGCACTGATACGCTGAGGCAGAAATGGCATAACTAGATAAAATCGAGCAATTCCGCCACGCGGATGCGTAATCGCCGATCCACCATGGACCCGAATAATCATCTTCGACAATATGCTTGGTAGGAGAACCCACGCTGCCACATCTCAGGCGCTCCCCGCTCCCAGGCCCAAACCACGGCCCATCCCCACTTACACTTACATAACCAGTCGCGCGGATAACGCCGTTCACATCTAGATCGTATGCCGGCGATGGAGTCCCTATTCCCACCTTTCCATCTGCCGCAATTCTCATACGTTCAGTATTATTAGTCCCCAAACGCATATAACTATTCTTATAATTCCATACCCAGGTGTTTCCGTCAGCATTAATGGCGCCAAACTCACAATACGCTCCGTTATCGCTTGTCTCGAGCCTAATAGTGCTGTAAATTGTATGCGATGTGATATGTAGAGCGCAAGTAGGATTAGTTCTGCCAATTCCTACACCGGAATTACTGCCCGGCATAATATTAATAGGATGATCAACAGTTCCTGCAGCGTATATGCTGTTGTAACCGATACCGATACCCTGCGTCTCATTCCCATGCATAAATTGGACTCCGCCAGTGTCTGCTCCGCACGGAGTAGCCACCGTTAGCGCAAGGCTTGAAACACCGTCGCCAATTATCATAGGTCCGTAAAAGCGGGAATTCCCGATACAGTCAAACTTGTATGCGGGAGATGAGATGTTGACTCCAACGCCGCTATCCCCCTTCGGCATGAGAGAAATAGACTGGTGAGGATTAGTTCCTGAGGCGTATATAGTGTTGTACCCGAACCCGATCCCCTGAGTCAGGTTGTGGTAGGCAAACTCGACTCCGCCTGATGCCGCTCCGGAGCCATTTGTGACTAATAAGGGCCGATCGCCCGAAGTAGTTAGAATTCGGGCCGCCGATGTCATATCCAATCCCATAGCCGGGTCGCATCCTATCCCGATACGGGTATTACTTGGATCGATAATGATACTACCGCCGCCTGAGCCGTCAGCCGGCCGTAGATATATTTCGTCGCCGTCTATATACATCTTCCCATCCTTCTTAAGCTCTATGTTCCCCGCGCTACCTGAGGGACTCGTAGGATTCCCGCCGGAAAGAACAAGGTCTGTACCATTAGTCGATGCAGCAACTTCCAATACCTGATATGACCCGTCATTAGCAGGGATCGTCACGTTCCCCGTAAGGTTTCCGGTAACATTGCCCGTCACGTTCCCCGTAAGGTCTCCGGTGACGCCCCCCGTCACATCGCCCGTCACATCCCCTACGAATTTGTCACATGTTAGTTCATTGTCTGCTCCGTCTTTGATTTCGTAGGTCAAACCGCTATGGCTTTCCAGGCCATGTACGGCTGTAGTATTAGCATCCGCGAATGTGGGATAATAAGTATTGTAGGCGGTCTGCGCCGTAATTGTGATTTCTCCAGTCACATCGCCTGTCACATCGCCCGTCACGTTGCCCGTCACATCCCCTTCGAAGAATGTGCATTTCAGGGTTACGCCTGAACTGTCTGTCGCACAGATTAGGCGAATAGTGTCCGTCAAGCCGCTCGTATCCAAACTGGTAAGATCTTTGTTGAATCCTAAATAGAAAGGATCGTCAGTGTGACCGCCGATGAAACCCATACTCCACGCTTTATCATCAGTAGTATCCGTGAATGTCATCGCGGGGCTGCTTTCTTTGACGATTTCCAGAAAGGAAGTAGTAGAAATATCTCCACCTAGTTCGTCCGACAGAACCATGTACGGTGGCGTCGCATTAATATCCCCCGCCATAAATGACGACCCCCAGACAATCTTGCCATCCTTATTGCCTGATGGGTCGGACGTAACAAAATTGATATTTGTCGCAGTTCCCACTCCCCCGGGCTGGTCGAAGTACATGTATGCCGTCGTTCCAAGTTCGCCGTATAAAAGATTGGTAAAGACGAGATTCTTGGTCTCCAGCGTCCCCGTCAATGTCCCCGCCGCGATAGTATATTTCAACTGCGCGTCTCTCGCATATAAATCCTTATTACCGGTAACTCCGCTCACGAATGTCGGATAGTATGTCGCTGCAGTGTCCATATCGGTAACATAAACTTTGGTTGCCGTATCGGCATTGCCACTTAAAGCGCCCGCGAATGTCGTGCACGCAAGCGTGAGATTTCCTGAACCATCGATGGCCAATGTGAAGTTGGACTTGTTCACGTAGACGTCCTGTTCGACTCCGTCATTCCCCACAAACGCGGGGTAGTAATCCGCCTCGCTCGTCTGGTCCGTAATCTTAATGTCTGTTGCGTGAGTTCCCGCCGAACTTCCCAGCTTAATATTCTGCCACCACAGCTCGTTGCCGTTCGTGCAGTACAATGCGAGGCTTTTCGAATAGGGGAGCGTCGTCTGGTTCTTGAACCGCATCATCCCGTCGAGATCTACCGTGTACTCCGGATCCTCGACGCCGAACCCGAATAAGCCGTCAGGCTGGGAAATTAGCCGGTCATTCACGACCAGCGAGTCAACAACGATTTCATTCCCGCCTGTCATGCTCGGCCCCGCACTCCCGATTCCGCCCCCGGACATGGTCGTCATGACCAAATCACGCCGTCCGCGCCGTCCTCCACACTACTTACTCGAGGCTAAGATTCAATTGGGATCCGCCCGAATCCCGTTCAGGACAATTACGATGGCGGACGACCAAGAGGGTATTGATACGGATTTTCTGGCGACAGAAACTGAGACCGAGGATCTCACTAATGCCGAGGCTTCCGCGCCTCTGCCTCAGCCGGATGAGGAGAGCGATGCTGCTCTCGCGGCCCTTTCGGGGTTTCCCCCAGTCGATCCCCGCCTCAACAAGGACGGATCACAGCCGCAAAAGCCCGGACCGAAGAAAGGGAAACCGCGTACACCCGCCCAGAAGGCCGCGTTGACGCTGGCCCAGAATGCCTTGAAGGAGAAGCGCGCGGCGATCCGGCAACTCAGGGAGGAGGAGAAGCGGCTGCTGCGCGAAGCGACGATCGCGAAAGCCCAGGCTCAGCGTGTGGCAGCGCGGGGCAAAGCGACAGAGTCATTGGCCCCGATTCTTTCCTTGATGAGCCCCTTTCTCGAGTTGACCCGCACGCAGCAGAAGGAGATCGAGCGGCTGCGTTCCAAGAACCGTGAACCACTCCCACGACGAGGAACAGTCCGGACCGCCGCAGGGCGCTTTGCGCCATACGAAGGAGACACAACCACAGACTTCAGCGAGGACAATGCGCGACAGCTTGAGCGTCCGTCGCAGAAGAAGCATCGTACTCGGGCCGTGGCAAGCAAATCTCGCAAAGGACCAGAGAAGCATTTGGAGCCGGAGCCAGAGGCGGACTTTGTCGCGATCCAGCGTTCCCCGACTCCCCCGCCTCCCGCCCCCCAGCCCATGCAAACGCCTGAGAATGCGGCTGCGCAGTCACTTGCACGATTTATGAATGACTTGGGCTACTGATCAATAATGAACGGCGACCGTCGAGCCATTGTTCCATTTGAATTTTCGGCCGAGACCGATCCCCTCCCCGGAGTCGAGGAACCGCTCCATAAACTCTCTTCGTACACCATATTGTCAGGACGACCCGGTTCTGGGAAGACGACGGCTCTCCTCAATTTGCTGATGCGCCGGCAACATTATGGTGGGAAATTTGATGCTGTATACCTTGTTAGTCCTAGTTTCGGATCTATTGATCGCGATCTACTGTCGTCTATCCCGGAAGATCAGGTCTTCCACGAACTCAACCCCGAAACCCTGAACGAAATCCTCGCCCAGATCTACGCGCAACACCAGGGCAAAAAGGTCCTGCTGGTCCTCGACGATGTGGTCAACGATTTGGCACACAATGCCACACAGCGGTCCCTGCAAAAGCTCCTTTTTAATAGGCGGCATCTCACGTCTAAATCCGAGGATGCGAAGAAGGGCGGCTTCGTGAGCGTGATTATGACAAGTCAGGTGTTGAACCGCATTCCCCTCATGCTGCGCAAAATGGCGAATTCTGTCTGGCTCTGGCCCACCAGATCCCAGCCGGAAATTCGGTCGATCCGAGATGAACTGGTGCCCACGGGGAAGGAGGCATTTAAGGCCGTGGTCGACAAGGCCTGGCGGGACCAACACTCGCCGCTGATAGTAGACGTCGATGCCGGAAAATTCTGGCACGTCGATCCTGCCACGGGACAGTTTGCGCGTATTGCGACAGACGAGGACTTTGAGGCGCCGGCTGGGGGAGATGTGCAAGAAGCTGCCGCTCCCGACCACACGGCCAATTACGATGATATGCTGCGGGGCGCCTACCACGGTGTAATCAACAGGTACAAACAAATGTACGATTGATTAAGGAATAAAGGGGCTGTGCAATATGGGGACGCCTAAAGCCAACGTCGTCGACCCCCAGAGTGGTGAGCGTATGAAGCTCGACCAGCAACTAAGAGGGTTCACGACCGGCCGCTTACACCGCTCATTATATATCCGATCGACCGATTTCAAATCCGACTCAGATTCGACAAACACCAAAATCACTATTAGGCTAGATGAGCCGCTGCAAATCACGCAAATGGAGCGGATCATGTGCCATGTCACGACCATGACGGTCCCCTTCTCGTTCTACAATTTAGATTCTACGCTCAAGAACGACACCGTGTATTGGTCGTATGTAGGAACAAATACTAGTGAGGTGCCAGACCAGACCGCTTCCGGCACGATTTCTTTCGGAGGTCGTAACCATAGCGTGTATTCGTTTATACGGGTGATAAAGGACGAGATAGGCGGCCTTACGACCGGCGGACTAGTTTCTCAAGACATGATGGGGTCCGCGGGCGACATTAATCCTATGGTCATCACTTATGACCGCGCGTCGTCTAAACTCACTTTTAAGCTCCAGACCAACGGCGATGCAACCACCGTACCATTATCGTCATTACCTGATGGCGAGCTTTCCATCGAGCTCGGCAATGCCGCGACGGGCACCAACTTCCACAAACTGATCGGATTTGCGGCTGACACGACAGTAACTTTCTCGGCAGCGTCGCCACAGACAAGCACCTCATGTGTTAATCTTAACACGGTGACAGGGCTGCTGCTGAACGGCTCCTTCGGCAACCGTAATCTCGTCACGGTCGGCCAGGCCCAGAGCGTCCCTGTGAGCAAGATCCTAGCTGTGCTTCCTATCACTGTTTCTCCTTTTCAGTTCATGTCCCTCGCGGGGGCGACCGACCGGCCCAACGTGAATATCCCGGGGCGCCAGATCAGCGTCTTCGATCTGAGTCTCACCAGCGACGCAGGCGACGAGCTGGATCTGAACGGGCTGGGGTGGGGCTGTACCCTGCAATTCGATATTGAGCGTCGCGAATCCGCTCTGGCACCTCGCAATCTCACTGACAAATTGTCGGTGCTCGGACTCCGCGAAATGCCGCGCGTTCTCCCTTCGCGCTATACCAGGTCGCTGGCGGATATTATGAGTGGAGCCACCAAGCGCCAATCGAATCTGCAGGAAGTTAAAGACCGCGCAAACCGCAAACGACGTCGCGACTCCGACAAGCCGGTTGAGGTTGACGTATCAGTGTCCGACGATAAAAAGAAGCAGGAGTAGGGTTCGCCATGTCCACTCCGATCTCGAAACGGCCCAGGGTCGATCCCACCTTCCCCGTCGCTCCGTACGAACAGTACCAACAGCCCAAATTATACAACAATATACTGGGCAGCTCGGGCGGCACTGACCGGCAGTATAACCTTATGCTCTCCTACGAAAAGATGGCAGTGTCAGGGACTGCACACCCCCTGTCTATCCAGTGGGATCTCTCACTCGCGCCGAAACCAAGCGATGGACGGTCGCATAAGGCTATGTGGAGTATCTCACAGATGAATGTTGTCCAGGAAACTTCGAACTTGTTCGCTGCTGATACTTCATACCAAATGTGTCTCGATGCCCCATCGCCCAACTCATTCTCCGCCAACAATTTCACGACGGGGGACTCATCGCCTGGGAAGGTGGTGACACTGCAGCGCCCGAATGCGTTTTACAATTTCTTCTGCACCACTGCGGCACCGCGCTTCAACCTTTCGGAGCCCAATGAAAGCATTACCAGCTTTGTCGGAGTATATCCAGTGCCGACAGTGACCTTCGCCATACGGGCCGACGCGCTCCCGTCCGCTATAATTACCGGCTCAGCCAACGAGAAGTTTAATGTTTCCCTGAATATTAAAGTAGTCCTTCTCGACTGAGGATCAGTCTTCCCCCGGAATTCAAATGTGTGTATAGATCGGAATAAATTCGACTGGTCCGCCATGGGGCGCGTCACTATCCTGTAAGTGTAATTTATATTTAGGCCCATGTGTGTCTCACCCGCATCACACCAATCAATACACGCGCACTCGTTATTTGAAAATGTTGTCGTGGCTTGCCTCATTCTTCAGACAATCGCACAATGGGGATTCCTCTTCTTCTCAGCGGGAGCCGAAATCGTTATCGAGCGGTGGTTTCGTCCCGCACGCAAATCTTCACAGTTTACATCCGGGCGAACTAGTCCTCAATCGGGCGACGGTAAAGATGGTGCAGGAGATGTTGGACAAGAACCAGCTGCCACCCACACTCCACAAGCGGATCAATGTGCTGATGAAGCGCCGCCCGCAAAAAGTGTCAAACCGGGAACTGACGAGAGTGACGTCTCAGATGTCCCAAAAACGGGGCATCGCGTGCCCAAAAAAGAAGAAGGGGAAAGCAGTTAATAAGGGGAAGTGCGCTGCGAAGAAAAATTCGCCGTGTGCCGCTCAGGCCTCGCAGTCCCATTAGACTCTACGGCCGTACCCGTATTTTGGGTTTGGAGGTTGATGTCTTCATAAGTGCGAATAAAATGTGACCCGTACATCTCTACCAGTTTGAGAAGGGTCAACCACGCCAATACACGGCACGCGGACGTCCGTGCCGAAATATGGCCACGGCCCGACTCGAACAATGTCACGACTGCGCGTTGGTCCCCCGAGGCGACGGCGACATACATGCGACACTTCCCCCTCTTCACCGATTCAATCTCAGCGAATACCGACGCCTTCCCTCCATCGCGATGTCGCTGCCAGTCAGTTTTAACAACTGAGGCGAGAGCGTCAATGCACTCTACGCGTACCCCCATATTAATTTTGGAGTTCTCATTGATGAATTTTAAGTTCGTGGTCGCGGCCGATTCATCGCTCGCGAAGCTCGAAAATGAGGGGTGCAGCTCGCCCATAATATGTTTGAGCTCGGTGTAGGCTTTGCGCGCATACTCTACGGGTACCCCACACCCAAACAACTGGACCGTATCGGAATTATTATATATTTTCGCATGACACTTCTTGAAACCGATGCCGGGTACTGCGAAATCGATCAGCATCCCGCCTCTAAACTTGTTGGAGCTGTTCAGCCAGATATGTATCAAAGTTTCGTTGTGCTCGGCGCGTACGCACCGCTTACCCCGCCATTCCAATCGT
>Ga0209756_1003647_pt1 | contig 12361 bp, 17 predicted proteins | sample ETNvirenome_6_85_FD_184071 | JGI IMG/M metagenome (GOLD analysis project Ga0209756, IMG submission 184071) | Marine viral communities from the Pacific Ocean - ETNP_6_85 (SPAdes) (version 3) | ecosystem: Environmental > Aquatic > Marine > Oceanic | place: Pacific Ocean | collected 2013-06-19
TTGGAACGATTAGCATGAATCTTGGTCGGTCATCGAAGCCTGAAGGGGTTACTATCATTTTGAATAGCCCTGAGGCGTATGCTGAGTTCCTTGCGGATCATCCTGGGTGATGAGCCGTCTGGGTGAGTTGCGTCAGGAGGCGGAGTGGCGGAAGTGTGTTCGTAGCGAGAAGTATTTTTTGGAGCATTACTGGTATATAGCTCATCCTGCTGAGGGGCGCATTTTGTTCAAGTTGCGGAAAGCCCAGGCGGAGGCTTTGGAGCATTGGGGTGAGTACCGGTATTCGTTGTCGTTGAAGGCTCGTCAGATTGGGTGGACGACGTTGGTGGCTGCTCACCAGTTTTGGTTGGCGTTTTTTCATGCGGATCAGAATGTGATTGATTTGTCTCGCACTGAGCGTGAGTCGGTGTTGTTGTTGCGTAAGTCGAAGTACGGGTTTTCCCACATGCCGAGGTGGATGGTTGAGCGTGGGCCGAAGTCGCTGATTGAGCATCAGCAGAAGATGGGGTTTGCGAATGGTAGTCAGATTACTTCGATGCCTTCGGCGTCTGATCCTGCGCGTGGTGAGTCGGCTACGTTGGTTGTGGTTGACGAGTGGGCGTTTTTGCCGAATGCTGAGGAGGCGTGGGCTTCTATAGAGCCGGTCGCTGATGTGGGTGGCCGTATTATTGGTTTGTCGACTGCTAACGGGTCGGGGAACTTTTTTCACGAACTTTGGGTTGGTGCCACGACGGGCAACAACAAGTTCGAGTCGATGTTTTTTCCGTGGTCTGCGACTGAGGATCGGGGGCCGGCCTGGTATGAGGAGAAGCAGCAGTCGATGCTGCCGTGGCAGTTGGCTCAGGAGTATCCGTCTACGCCTGAGGAGGCGTTTGTCAAGTCGGGTAACCCTGTGTTCGATTTGGATTTGTTGGAGGAGATGGGTCGCCGTGTCAGGTTTGGCGAGTCGGGGTATTTGCATAAGGTGTCTGCCAGGGCTGTGGAGTTTCGCCGATGAGTTTGGAGGTGTGGGTGCATCCGAATCCGCAGCACGGCTATGTGATGGGGGTGGATACGGCTGAGGGCCTGGGGCATGGCGATTATTCGTGCGCCCATGTTTTGGATTTGAACACTGGGGAGCTGGTTGCTGCGTGGCATGGGCACATTCCGCCTGATGCGTTGGCTGACGAGGTGTTGTCTCTGGGTTTGTGGTATCGGGATGCTTTGTGTTGCGTGGAGGCCAATAATCATGGTTTGACGACGATCACGATGTTGCGCCAGTTGGGGTATCCGAATCTGTTTCGGCGTCGTTCGTTGAACCAGGCGACTTCTAAGGTGTCTCAGGAGTTTGGGTGGAAGACGACTCGTACTACGAAGCCGTTGATGATTGACGATTTGGGGATGGCGTTGCGGAACGGCGAGTTGACGATTTATGACCGGCATACGATTGCGGAGTTGCGGACGTTTGTCCGCAATGAGCGGGGGTCGATGTCGGGGTCGCCTTACGATGATCGTGTGATCGCTTTGGCTTTGGCGAATCAGATGCGAAAGTATGCGTATGCGCCTGAGTTTGTGCAGAAGGTCGATGATTACTGGACTGTGGACTGGTTTGCTCGTTTGGCGGATCGTTCTGGTGCCGTGGGGGGCGATTTGAGGATCGGTGGGACGACGGTGCGTGGGACACCGTATTTGTCTAAGTAGGGACCATATACGAGGAGTATCAGATGGCAAGGTTTGTTTCGCACACTTCAGCGTCGACGACGGTTGATGGCTCGAAGGGTCAGAACAACAAGATGGAGCGCGGCGGTTCTGTCGTGGCGAACCCGATTTGGGAGCCTGGTGGCCCCAGTTCACCCAAGCAGCGGTTTGATTCACCCAAGGTGAACAACCAGACGGGCGGCTACGGGGAGATCAGTGTGCGTGAAACGCCGGTCAACCAGCATGGCATTGTCGGCAAGGTTGAGCCTGCTTCTAAGCAGCCGTAGCGGTGGCGGTTCTGCCACCTGATGCCACGTTCGACGATTTCGTTTCATATACGGAATCTGTTCGGGGGCCTGTGGGTTCGGATGAACTTGCGAACCTGTGGGAGTGGCGTCAGAAGCTCCTGACTTTGCGTGTTGACACGAAGTCGGGTTACCGTTCCCAGTTGCCTGCCGACGAGCAGCATTTGTCTCGCCGCGAGTTGGGGGACAAGCGGTATCAGGAGGCGAAGTCTCAGGGCCGCAATATTGAAAGGTTGCCTGATAGGGCGATGTTCTGATGCCTCGTAAGACTCGTAGTGAGACTTTGGATCAGTATCGGGAGCGCATTGATCGTGCGCGTCGTTGGCGCGACCAGGAGGGTCTCGACGAGACCTGGCGCCGGTTGAACGATTTGTATCGTGGCCGGCATTGGCCTGGGACTACGTCGGCGGAACGTGATTTGATCGCGGTGAATCTGTCGTTTTCGACGGTGAATGTGATCGCTCCGTCGGTGTCGGTGAACCATCCGAAGATTGTTGTTTCCGCCAATGAGCCTCAGAATGGTGACAGGGCCGCGTTTGTGGAGGCGGTTGTGAACCATATGTGGCGGCATCACGATTTTCGCACTCCGTTCCGTCGCTCTGTGAAGGATTTCCTGATTTTCGGCCATGGCTGGATCAAGGTTGGTTGGAAGTTCGTTGAGCAGGAAACGTCGCTGTCGGATGTTGAGCAGCAGGAAATGTTGAATCAGGCCATTTCGGAGGTGGATGCGTTTGCTGCTGAGGCGCCGGCTTTGGCTGGCGGTCTCCCCACTGACGACGAGATGGCTGCGAATGTTCCTCAGACGGCGATGATGGTGGTGGAGGATCAGCCGTTCGTGGAACGTGTTTCCCCGTTCGATGTTTATGTCGATCCTGAGGCGACCTGCATGGATGACCTCACCTGGATTGCTCAGAAGATTGTGCGCCCCTTGGAGGAGGCGCAGAACGATAGGCGGTATCGGCCTTCGGTGCGGAAGCAGTTGACGGCCGACGGTGGCGTGAACCCGATGTATGCCGCCCAGTATCTTGACAACAGGGAGTACCTGTTTGACGAGGAACGGGTAACGATCTGGGAGTTTTACGACATCCGTTCCAACACAATGTCGGTGTGGGGGGAGACAACCGACGAGTTTCTCATCAATCCGTTGCCGATGCCGTATGCCTACGGGCAGCCGTTCGTGATGCTCCGCAACTACGATGTTCCCGATTTTTTCTATCCGATAGGTGACCTGGAGGCCATTGAGTCGCTGCAACTGGAGCTGGATAAGACCCGTTCGCAGTTGATGAATGATCGTAAGCGGTATGCCCGCAAGTATCTGTTCCATGAGCGGTCGTTTGGACCCGAGGGCCGTGAAGCCCTCGAATCCGATGAGGATGGCCGCATGGTTCCTGTCGTGGATGAGAACAAGCCGTTGTCGGATGTTGTCATTCCGATGCCGCAGGTGCCGATTTCACCTGAGATTTATGCCTACAGCGAGATTATTGAAACGGACATCAACACCGTGTCGGGCATTTCGGAGTACGCCAGGGGTGCGATGCCTGAGATTCGTCGCACGGCGACTGAGGCGTCGATCATTGCTGACGCCCAGAATGCCAGGGCGTCTGACAAGCTCGCTATCGTGGAGTTGTCGATAGGGATGATTGGCCGGCGTGTCATCCAGTTGTTGCAACAGTTCATGACTGGTCAGTCGACGGCCCGTGTGCCCAACGCCCCGAATGACCTGTTTGTGCCGTTTAGCCGTGAGGACATTGTCGGCGAGTACGACTACAGCGTCGAGGCGGGTTCGACGCAGCCGTTGAACGACACGATTCGTAAACAGCAGGCTGTGTCGCTGCTGAACGCCATGGGTCCGCTTGTGGGCACCGTTATCGACCCGCAGGCTTTGGCTGCCCATGTTCTCAAAACCGGTTTCGACATTAAGGATCCTGAACGGTTCCTGATACAACCCCAGGCTGGACCGCAGACGGGTGGCCCTGAAGGCCCATCCGTCGCTCCCCCTGGTGCGGCTCAGGAACCAACCAGGGCGCCGGCATCCCCCATGCCGCCCCCTGGGGCACCGCCAGAAGGAGCTTTTGCTCCCACTGGCGGGGTTCCTCCCGAGTTGTTGGCGCAGTTGCAGGGCCAGATGGGACTTGAACTACCGGCGTTGTAACCCCATTATGTGGGACACCGCCATTTGTGTTATAGGAGCAACCATACAGGACTCCCCTAGAAGGGACATGAAGTGCCCGAAGAAAACATGGAAGCAACGGAATCCGCTGAGGTGGACATCCCAGAGGTTTCATCAGAAGCAACGACAGAACCTGGAGATGCCTACACCGTCAAGGTTGACGGCGAGGAGTCGCAGGTCAGCCTGTCGGAACTTCAAGACGGTTACCAGCGTCAAGCGGATTACACCCGTAAGACGCAGGAACTGGCAGAAGAACGTCAGCGTTTACAACAGGCCGAGGCGATTGCTTCGGCTTTGGAAACCGATCCAGCAGGCACCATTGCGGCGCTTTCATCGGCTTTCGGCGTGACGGACACCCTGCCGGCCACCGAGCCGAACTATTCGGACGGTGCCGAGGAGGATCCGACGACGAAGCGGTTGGCGCAACTTGAGGCTCAAATGGAGCGGCAGGCGCAGACGCATAGACAACAGGCTTTAGAGCGCGAGGTTTCTACCCTCAAAAAGAAGTACGGCGATTTCGACACGGCAGAGCTGTTTCGGCATGCTTTGACGCATCGGATTCCCAACCTGGCTGCTGCTTTCACACACATGAAGTACGGGGAAGTGGCGGACACGGCTGAGAAGCTCCAGAAGGACCAGGAGATCACCGACGCTAAACGCGACGCCACGAAGGTGGCTAGCGGCAGCGGCACCCAGGCGGGGGCCGTCGTGTCGGAGGGTGGTTCTGACGGGAAGCCGTCTTCGTTGAGGGAAGCTTTCGCTCTCGCTAAAAAACAACACGGCACCTAACAAACCCTTAGGGGGGTGAGAAACTTATGGCTGGCAACAGCTCTTTTGATGAGATTCTTACCACCACGCTCAAGAACTACGTCCCGAAGCTGACAGATAACATCTTCAGCGCAAGGCCGTTGTTCTACGCTTTGACGAACGGTCAGACCATTCGTCGGATCAGTGGTGGCGCGAAGATCGTCGTCCCGATTATTTACGGGACAAACAGTACGGCTGGTTCGTACAGTGGCACCGACACTATTTCCGTGACAGCTCAGACAGGCATTTCTGCTGCTGAGTATTCGTGGGGTCAGTATGCGGCCACGGTGACCATTTCAGGCATCGAGGAAGCCAAGAACAACGGTGAAGCTCAGATCATCGACCTGCTGGAAGGCAAGATTTTCCAGACGCAGGAAACGATCATCGAGAACATGAACACCATGTTCTGGGCTGACGGCACAGGTAACAGCAACAAGGACTGGAATGGTCTGGACCTGATTGTTACAAAGCCCAACACTTCCCTTGGTGGGATCGACCCGACTGGTGCGGGCAACTCGTTCTGGGCGTCCACTGAGACAAACCAGGGCGGCGCTCTTACCGCCGCTGGCATGGCGACCCTGTACAACGACGTTTCGGTCGGCAACGATCAGCCGACCATCATCATCACCACGCAGACTTTGTACGAGAAGTACGAGGCACTCTTGGATGGTCAGATTCGGTACACGGATACCGATGTGGCCGACGGCGGGTTCCAGAACCTGCTGTTCAAGGGCGCACCCGTCACATTCGACGGGGCTTGCACCAGTGGCGAAATGATGTTCCTGAACACCAAGTACCTGCAACTGGTTGCTCACAGCGATGTCTGGTTCAAGCCGACACCGTTCGTGCGTCCAACCAACCAGGACGCTGTGTTCTCACAGTTGCTCTGCTACGGTCAGCTCACATGCAGCAACCGTGCGCGACAGGGTTACCTGTTCGGAGCTACCTGATCCTGATGGGACGAGGATTCGCACACGCTTACAAGGTTGGCTCACGCCCATACGGGCAGCCCGTTGGCGACAACTTTCGGGATTCGACACCACGGCCCCAAACCGTGGGGTCTTCCCGAAACGTCCAGCAGGTCAATCCGACAAGCAGCGAACCCGTTGTTCCAGAATCGGTCAGATGCAGTTCTCTGACCCGCGACGGGGCGCCCTGCAAGGGGCGTCCCGTCGGGGACGGAGACTTGTGCGTTTTCCATAGGGAGTAGCCGTGGACATTTCGACCATGCGGTCGTATGTCCGCTCGGTGGTTGACATCGATACGTCGGACATTTCCGACGATGTGATGAACCGCTTCCTGGGCGAAGCCTACGATGTGATCGTCTACTCGGAGAAACGGTGGCCGTTCTTTGAGGTTGCGACCACGTTCGACACGGTGGCCGATCAGAAGGACTACACGCTCGCCGTTGTGGGCGCCAGTGTCACCAACGGGTTGCGTGAAATAGCTGCCATTAGGACCGACAACCACGTTCTCGAATACATCGGCCGCGACGACGGCGATGTGATCTACCCGTTGGATTCCAACACCACTGGCAAGCCGTGGTACTGGTCTTTTTGGGCTGATTCGGTGCGCCTGTATCCGACACCGTCGTCGGCCGACACCATTTATGTCCGCGGGTACGAAGATCCTGCTGCTTTCGGCGCAGGGTCTTCAGATAGTACGGAACCGTCGGACCTGCCGACACCGTTCCACATGGTTCTCGCTACTTACGGGATAGCCCGTTCCTACGAGCAGCAGGAAGACCCGACAATGTCTGCTCAATACTTTTCTCTCTTCAACCAGGAGTTGGACAACCTGCGTGCCCGCTACGAGGACATGCCGGCCGCTCAACCGGTCAGGTTGAATAGCCGCAGCGTGTCACGGTGGATGTCTCAGTCGTACCTGCCCAACCGGTTGCGTTATTCGTGGGAGAGCTAGGTGGCTTCCACCACTTGGAAACTTGAGGCACTCGAATCGTTCACGGGTGGCCTGAACCTCCGCACCGACCAGTTCAACCTGGCGGAAAACGAATCACCCGACCTGCTCAACGTCCTCGTTGACCCGCGTGGCGGCATCCGTCAACGCGACGGTGTCGACCGGCTCAACACCACAGCGTTGAGCGCCGACATTCAAGGCATCTGGGCGTTGCACACCGATGGTGGCACCAATCAGATAATGGTCAACTACGGCACGAAGGTCGCCTATGCGACGACGGGCAACTTCACCGACCTGACTGGTATCACGGCCCGCACCGACGGCACCCGCGTGTACGGGGTGACAATGAACAACGTCGCCTACGGCGTGTCCTACGACAAGGTGTGTTTCAGGTGGAACGGCACCACGGCAGCCGACCTGGGGGTTACGTTCGGGTCGGGTGGCAACATGCCGCAGGCACAGTACATAACGGCGTGGAACAACCATGCGTGGGTTGCCAACACCTACGAATCAGCGACAGCTCACAAATACCGGCTGCGCTGGTCGAACGCCAACGATCCTGAAACGTGGACGGCTGCCGACTATGTTGACATCGACAAGGGCGACCACGGCGACTACATCACGGGCCTGTGCCCCATGGGGGACCGTTTGCTGGTGTTCAAGTCCAACAGCGTGTACGCGGTGTTTGGTTTCGATTCCGACTCGTTCCAGGTGGTGACCCTCAGCAACGATGTCGGGTCGGTTCCGTTGTCGTCACCAGTGGCGACCCCCTACGGGGCGTTCTTCTGGTACGCCGACCGTGGCGTGTACCTGTACAACCGTGAGGGTTTTGTATGGATTTTCGACAAGTTGTCGCCCGCTGTTGCCGACGGTCGCGTCACGTTTGGTTCGAACCCGCAGTTGGCGTGGGGAAACAACAAACTTTATGTAACCGTCGACTGGACAGAGAGCGGGTCCACCAGTCGCCGCACTTTGATTTACGATCCGACGATTGCCGGCGGGGCGTGGATCACCACCAACATTGATGCCGCCGCGGTGCATGCCTACAAGCCGCCGAATGCGTCGTCAACCGTGTACGGGGCGTGTGTCGCCAACACGGGTGTTCTCATCGACATGGAAGACGAACAGAAACGTGACACGGATCGGTATGACACATCCACCGAAACCCACATTTCGTCATATTTCGTGACACGGTGGGTGTCGGGCAAGAATCCGATTGTGAAGAAACGGTGGGGGCGACCCAGGATGGTCACTTCAGCTGAGGCGTCCGTCCAGTTGCCCGTGTCTGTTTTCAAGGACTACGACAAGTCGGCTGCCACGGGGAGCTTCGAGGTGTCGATAACGGGAAAAACGTCGGAATCGAAATGGGGCACCGCTAAATGGGACGACGCCGATTCGTCGTCACCATACTATGCAACGTGGGATGCCATTTCCCGTGATCTCACCGCAGCAGTCAAAAACCTTCCCACACTTGGGACAGCGAAGAGTATAAGTGTGAAGGTCAGCGGCCCGACAACCAACGACCATTGGGAGATGAACGCCTTGGCGTTCGCCTACACACCAAGGAGACTCAGATAAAATGGCGACACTAGCCGTTACAAACACGTTCTCAGCGGGGACGACCATTGTCGCTTCCGAGATGAACACCAACTTCGACGACATCGAAGCGTTCGTCAACACCACCCCTGGGGTGGTGCAAGAGGACATTATCGACGCTGTAGGCGATCTGATTCACGGTGATGCCGCAGATTCGGTTGCGAAACTCACGGTAGGCACGAACGATCATTGTCTCGTAGCGGACAGTACGGTTTCTGGCGTTGGCTTGAAGTGGGCTGTTCCTACCGATAGCACCAAGATGCCTCTTGCGGGAGGAACATTTACTGGGGCGGTCGATGCTGGAACTAACGGATCTGGCGTGGATGTGACTTTCCACTCAGTCACCGCTGGCGACAACATGCTCTGGGACGCCAGCGATAAGAAACTGGTTATCACGGGAACCGACGGGGCGAACGCCCTAGAGGTTGCTGACGGCGATGTGAGCATCACCGACGATCTGACGGTGACGGGGAACCTGACGGTTACTGGTACGACCAACAACCACCTGAATGTCTCAACCGAATCGGGTACAACCCACGCTCCTTCTCTTGGAGATGAGAACGCCTACATCCTATGCACTCACGGTACTGGTATGACAGTGACACTACCGCAGGATTCCGATGAAGCGTTTGAGGACGGAGCCGTTATCTACTACGAGCGGAATGGAGCAGGAACACTCACCTTCGCTGCTGGTACTGGGGTCACGACGCTTTCTTCTAAGGACTCCACCAAGACCTGTGCGGACAGGTACACGAGCGTTGCGGCCATCAAGATTGGCAGCAATGCGTGGAGCCTGATCGGAAACATTGGCTGATGTCCATGCTCCTGTCCGTAGTCGCTGGTCAGGGCGGCGTCAAGGTTCCCGGCGCACCGGGAACCCTGTCGCTGTCGGCTGGTGATCCTGCCGACTCGGTTATCGACCTGTCGTGGTCGGCCCCGTCCGACACGGGCGGCGGGACCATCAGCGGCTATCGCATCAAGAAGGACGGGTCGGTCCTCGTTGCCGACACTGGCTCCACGGGAACGACCTACTCGGCCACGGGCCTGACTGGCAGTACCTCCTACAACTTCAACGTCGCCGCAATCAACGAGAAGGGCACTGGTGCCGACGGCAACACGCCATCCCTGACCACGGGCGCATCGTTCGCCTACTCCACGACGGGCTCTCCCGTTGTGGCGACCCACGGTTCCTACACCTCGGTCACATGGACGGGTTCGGGTTCGATGACCGTCACGGCTGGCACCAAGACAGTCGATGTTCTGCTCGTCGGCGGTGGCTCTGGTGGTGGAAACGGCGGAGTCTCCAGCGGTGGCGGCGGAGCGGGTGGACTCGTTACTGAGTCTGTACCTCTCAGCGTTACATCTGGTTCTAGCGGTGTTCACACCGTCACGATTGGTGCGGGAGGCTCGTCTGGCGGCACAGGTACCGACACGGTGTTTACTGATGCGACCTCCGCTATTGCTGGTGGACGAGGCGGTGGTGCGTCATACACAGCCGGCGCTGGCGGCTGTGGTGGGGGCGGTGACGGATACCACAGCGGTGTCACCAGAGCGGGCGGCGCTGGGAGTCAGGGCGGCGACGGCGGCGACGGGTATCGGAACGGGGCTTACTACATGGCTAGCGGTGGTGGTGGCGGCGCAGGCGCAAACGGGGGCGACAGCATCAATGGTACGGTAGCAGCGGGTCCGCCAGCGTCCAACGACGGGACTGGCGGTGACGGCGGTGCTGGCTCGTCCAACGACTATCGGACTGGCAGCGGGGTCACTTACGGAGGCGGTGGCGGTGGATGTGCCACGAGCACCCTCTCGCCAGGGGTTGTCGGCTCAGGTGGCTCAGGCGGCGGCGGTGATGGGGCAATCGCAGGTGGTCCATCTTGGCCCGCAGGAGGATCTGGGACGGCCAATCTTGGCGGCGGTGGCGGCGGAATGCTTGGCGGTCCGTCTGGTGCTGGAGGTTCGGGCATCGTAGTCGTCCGTTTCACGACATGAGGAAGCACTAATGGCTCACTTCGCAGAGGTCGTAGACGGCACCGTCCTACGGGTGGTGGTCGTCCACAACGATGTCACCACCACCGACGGTGTGGAGGTCGAACAGGACGGCATAGATCACTTGGATGCGATCCTCCCCACCTCAGGGGCATGGGTCCAGACCTCATACAACAGCATGTTCCGCCACAACTACGCAGCGGTCGGCTCCTCTTGGGACGGTACGGGCTTCGCCGCTCTACAGCCTTACGGGTCATGGTCGCTGGACGAGAACTACGTCTGGCAGCCCCCGACGCCGATGCCCACCGATCATCCGTTCTACGACTGGGACGAGGCGACGACCTCATGGGTGGAGATTACTGGATGACCGAAACTGTGTTAGAAACCCCCGCCCCCGCCTGCACTATACAAACAGGTGGTACGGCGTGCCCTTTTTGTGCAGCGCCCATGCAACGCGCAGGCTCATGTCTGGTGTGCCCCATGTGCGGTGAAACGAGCGGTTGCTCCTGATGGAATGGATCGGCTTCGCAGGACTGGTAGCCGCCGCTCTCATAAGCGGCGTCTTCGCGGTAGTCGCATCCAAGTACCGTCGTGAGAACACGGCGCAGCACGCAGCGAATCAGGTTCGCCTCGACGCCATCGGTACTGACATTTCCGAAATCAGTAAAGATATTCGCTCTGTGCGCGAATGGCAGCATCGTCACTTGGAGTGGCATGCGGAACAGAGTGCGGCGTAATGGCTGTTGTCTATAAGCCGACACACAAAATGTTGGGACAAGATCGCCGTTCTATTGAGTACGAGCTGCGAAAGATCGCAGAGAAACTAGCCGACCTGGAAGCACGGGTCGCGGCTTTGGAGCCGTAGGAGAAACATGGGTATTAGGAGATCAGCAGCAGAGTACGGGTCGGCCCTGGGTGACGAGCAGGTCGCGGTATCCAGTACCGCCATTGGTATTACTGCTGCGACTGGGGCTGTGGCGGCAATGGTTACCAATGGTGCGGAACCCATCAGGGTTCGTTGGGGTACTCCCACGGCGAGTGTGGGACATTATTTGAATCCGTATTCAGTTTTGGACTTGTATGAGGACGATTTGTCCGATGTGAAGTTTATTCGGGTGTCGTCTGACAGCACGGTCGATGTTACTTACTTCGGTTAGGAGCGGGTATGCCTTCAAGGATTACTCAGAGAATAGATCAGGTTCCCACTGGGGACATCACCGCTGTCACAACTGCCGCGAACAGCGGTTTGGCTGGCGGGGGATCGAGTGGAGCGATTGGACTTACTGTAGATGCGAGCAATCTGACAGCTCTCGGGGCAACCGTTGCTACGGGCGACTATGTCGTGATCTACGACACGGATGGAAGTGCCACTAAGAAGGTTTTGGTGTCGAACATGCCAGGACTCTGGGCGTAGGGAGAGCAGGTTCTGATGGCGACGATGGATCCAGGGCAGCGAGGTTTCGGGCGTCAGCGCCAGTTCAACATTCCTGATCTGCCATTCAGAGATCAGATGCGTCCGCGCCCCCGAGGGGGAATGCGCCCGCAGGGGCAGATACCCCCCCAGTTGCTGCAAATGCTGATGGCGCAACTCATGGCTGGCCAGGGCGGTGGAAGAGGTGGCCCACAGCGGATGGCGCGGGGCGCTCGCGGTCGGCAACGCCCGATGGGTGCCGGCCCACCGAGTGGCAGGCCCCCGATGGGTGGCGGCAGGCCACCAGTGATAAAGATCGAAGACCTTGTACGGGCTATCAGCGGACAGGGCGGTGGCCGGCGACAGCCCCCGCAGGCCAACATGGCCGTACCCCAAGCACCCAGGTAACAAATGGCTGTCAACTATGCGATGACGGGACGGGCTGACGACCCGTACCCGACGCGTGCGAACACCATGTCCGCCACTTACGGC
>Ga0209756_1003648_pt1 | contig 12360 bp, 16 predicted proteins | sample ETNvirenome_6_85_FD_184071 | JGI IMG/M metagenome (GOLD analysis project Ga0209756, IMG submission 184071) | Marine viral communities from the Pacific Ocean - ETNP_6_85 (SPAdes) (version 3) | ecosystem: Environmental > Aquatic > Marine > Oceanic | place: Pacific Ocean | collected 2013-06-19
AATCCCCATTGGCCATCATCAGGTGAGTTATTTGGAGCGATACAAAGCGTCAACTTCATAAAGCAAGTCTGCAACTTTCAGATAAGTATCGTGGGTGTTATCCAGATCAGTGGTCTCAATGTCCTTGCTCACCTGACGGATCAATAATTTGATCTTCATAAATCGATCACGAGGTGAAAGGTCATCCAATCCCATTGCATCTATGTAATCGTGGTAGTCTTCAGATGCTTCGGGATCAGGAAGATCAATATCTAAAGTCGCATCGAGCATCCTCTGCCTGTCATATGCCCCCGAATCAAAACAATCCTCCCAGAATGCAACGAAAGCATCAGAGTTGATCACCTTGTCCTCAGCTATATTGGTAGGCTCATCTATCCTGATCTTCTCAGGCTCGTATATGTATATCGCCCACATTGCGAAGAAGCTTGACACGATCAAGACCGCAAACCCGATGTAACCGAACAACTGTCCCATCTCATGCGTGGCGTGGGCAGGATCGTTCAGCCCAGTAGCGACACCCACGAACAAGACTAGAATTCCAGACAGTGAACTCAGTATCCAAACCGCTATGCTGTGATTGCTCATATTGTCTGTTGCTCCACGTTGATGGCGTAACCAAGTTGCTTAACGCAAGCAATGGTGTCGCTCGTTAATGTCTTAGTGTCAGCGATTCGGGCAAACATCTTCGCCTTATCACACACTGGATAAACCACTTGGTTGCCGTAGTTATTGGCAAGCCGCACTAATATTTCCATATTAAGCTTCCTCTTTAGTTAACTGATTTTGTGCAGTGATGATTACCATGTTCCAAAAAACATACGAAGGGCATTCGCTCCTGAAAAAAGAACCTATGCTTTTATCCATGGGTCTTCCCTCTTTCGGCTTATACCAATCGATGGTCAGCACACCTTTGCCGTTAGATGAAAATACACTTCCCTCTGGTGCGTATATAACAGCGTGTTTTTCAAATCGTTCAATGCAATACCATTCAAGAAAGCATCCGATTGCTTCCAGTGCTTCTCTTGCGTCACTCATCGTAGTCCTACGCATATTAATAACCTCTCCAAAGTTTCTGCTCTAGTCTCTGAGCGGCCAGTGATTTCTCGTGGCTCAACACGAAGTACATTGTCGTACCCCATATAAATATTGCTCCAATAGTCAATGCAACCATGACCGCTCTCCCAGTTGGTTTGTTTCGACCCTGCTGGGTCATCATCAGTAGGACAGCATCAGTCCTAGACAATCATCCTTTGGTCATCGATCCGCTTCACAAAGCGGCTTCTCCGAAAGCCTTGTACCAACAGCTTGATGATTCACCCCGAATCCTTCGGGTCGGTCACATTTAAGATCTCTCTCCAGATCACCCCTCTTAACTTCTTATTACTTGCTGGGCTTGGCAGGAAGTTTCGCCTTCCTCGTAAGCGGTCAACTCACACGCTGACAACGAAACGAATTAAACACTATTCTCGACAGGCTGACAACACCTTTTTTATATTTATTTCATTTAATTTACATTCTTTTATTCCTACTGCATTGGTATTGGATTTGATACCAGTGGTTGCTCAGGTCACTCAAAAAAGCTCCTCCTTTATATACACCTATTTTTTATCTATTTGATTAAACACTTGACAGGCTATTATTCTTTTTAATTATCAATGACTTACTATCATGTTTATTTATGGTAATAATGTAGATCCTAGAACGCCCACCACACGATGATCAGCATGTAGGTAATACATTGACATACCTTCAGAGATCGTTGCTCACAGAGCTATTCTTGAAAAGTCAACAGTAAGGTTGAATTTATTTGAGACCGCGCTATCTTGGGATGTGTAGCCTAATCATGCATATGGGGGAAGTAATGACTGACGAGTCAACAGTAAAGAAAAAGGACAATCCACTCACACCGAAGATGCTCCACTACTGTAGATGTCTGGCCAGCGGTATGACTCAGGCACAGAGTTATAGGGAAGCATATGCTACTGAGGGAATGGCAGATGCATCGATACATACTGAGGCAAGCAGACTAGCGAGTGACCCTAGGATTACCCAGAGGGTGAACCAGATAATAGCGGTGAGGGAGCGGCATATAGCCTCTGCCTCTTCCACAATAAAAGATCGAGCAAAGGTATTGGAGTTCCTGCGGTTGGCAATGGATGCCGACCATGCATCGGGATCTCAACTGAAGTCAGCCGAGTTGCTGGGTAAGGCCGCTGGGCTTTTCACTGACAAGCTCCAAGTTGAGACCAACCAAGCCAGTAGTGATGACATTGCCACTGAGCTAATGGAACGACTCCAACAGATAGCTAATGCCGATGATGACACACTGACAGACCAACAAGATGACATGATCACAGAGACTAAGCACTGACAGGTCAGAGGTAGGCAAACCAGTTCAGGTGTCTGGGATTCTCTCTTCTACTATGTCGGGATCTTTCCGATTGATCAATTTTTGACCAGAACTATTTTTTGCGATTTTCCCTGAGCGATTCCGAGCCGATGGACTGACCCCTACCCCCCCGTGAGCGTGTGCGTGCCTAGCTTCTATATACATAGTGATCCGCTCATAAAAATACCAATTTTTTCCTAATGTCTACTTGTCAAGATTAGGTTGCCACCCCTATAATTGTCAGGAAAACGCATGGGAGTCCCAGCCCCCGCAAAAAAATTTTAAAAAAAAGCTTGCTTTTCCTGTCAAGTACCCCTTAAATGCTAAACTCCTGCGGTAAGTTCTTACCTAGGTAATTACCTGATCAGGTAATTATCTCTAGGAATTGTCTAAGCCCCCTTTGAGGGGGGCTAGTTATTTAATTAAATGATCAGGCAATTTCCTGATCAGGTAATTACCTAGTAGATGTTTCACGTGGAACAATATGAATATAGATCCAAACCTTTTAAGTAAGGTTCCAAACCTTCCTTTAGAAGAGCAAACTGAAATTAAAAGACTTCTTGATGATCTGGATTCGGCCAAGAAGCGTGAGAATGCACAGAATACCTACATGGGCTTTGTTAAGGAAATGTGGCCAGCCTTTATAGAAGGTAGGCATCATCAGATCATGGCTGATGCGTTTGAAAAGATTGCTAGGGGCGAACTGAAGCGGTTGATAGTGAATATGCCGCCAAGACATACCAAGTCAGAGTTTGCCTCTTATCTGTTACCTGCATGGTTTCTGGGACAGTTCCCAGAGAAAAAGATTATACAGACGGCACACACTGCCGAATTATCTGTAGGGTTCGGGCGAAAGGTTCGTAACCTAGTAGATAGTGAAGATTTCAAAAAGGTTTTCCCGAAGCTGGCATTGAGGGCTGACTCCAAGGCTGCGGGACGATGGAGTACCGATTCGGGTGGCGAATACTTTGCTATCGGGGTCGGTGGTGCGGTAACAGGTAAAGGCGCGGATCTTCTTATAATTGATGATCCCCATAGTGAGCAGGAAGGACAAAGCGCAGACCCTTCGGTATTTGACCGAACCTACGACTGGTACACATCTGGCCCTCGCCAGCGACTACAACCCGGTGGTGCTATTGTGATTGTGATGACACGATGGCACATGAGAGATTTAACGGGAAAGATTATTAAGTCCTCCACTCAAAGAGAAGGAATGGATGAGTGGGAGATAATAGAATTTCCAGCAATTATGCCGTCAGGGAAAGCCCTGTGGCCTGAATTCTGGAGCCTCGCGGAACTAACCGCGCTTCAATCCGAACTACCCGCTCCTAAATGGAACGCACAGTACCAGCAAAACCCAACCGCCGAAGAAGGCGCACTTGTGAAACGCGAATGGTGGAAGAGATGGGAATATGATGACCCGCCTTCCTGCGAATTCGTAATACAGTCTTGGGATACCGCATTTCTCAAGACACAACGGGCAGACTATTCTGCTTGCACAACATGGGGTGTGTTCTACCTTCCTAATGATGATGGCTTGACCGTCCCCAATGTTATTCTCCTTGATGCCTATAAAGAACGTCTGGAGTTCCCAGAACTCAAAAAGACCGCCTTTAGGATGTGGCAGGAAGTGCAACCCGATGCGTTTATCGTGGAGGGAAAGGCGGCAGGTATGCCGTTGATATTTGAGTTACGGGCAATGGGCATTCCTGTATCGGAATACACCCCTTCCCGTGGCAACGACAAGATAGCCAGAGTGAATGCGGTAGCAGATTTATTTGCTTCAGGCACAGTCTGGTGTCCAGAGACACGGTTTGCAGAGGAAGTAATCGAGGAATTTGCATCTTTCCCAGCAGGGGAGCATGACGATCTGGTTGACTCATCCACGCAAGCCCTATTGAGATTCAGGCAGGGCGGTTTTGTTAGTCTTCATTCTGACGAGGAAGACGAGCCTATATATAGGAAGGCGGTGAGTTATTACTAATGTCGGTTATAGATGCGAAGGATGTCGCGGCAGAACTAAGCGCACACGAGCGTGAATGCGCCTTGCGATACGAACATATTCAGGAACGTCTTAAATCGGGTGAGCAGAGGTTCAACCGACTTGAGGCGATGATCTGGGGGATTTACATTATTCTTATTTCCTCCACGGCAATACCCCATATTTTAAATTAAAGGAATATCCAATGCCTAGTTATTTTGATTCAGCGGCACATAAAGATCCTCATAAAACCAAAAAGGTTGAGTATAAAACGTCTGCTGGCGGCTACAAAAAAGGCGGCAAGGTAAAAGCAGCCAAGACACTGGGGAACTTTGTTTCCTCTGGCGCACCTATTGTCAAGCCCACTACTGCGAGAGGCTCAGGCGCGGCAAGAAGACAGCTTTTCAGGAAGAATGGTTAACAGGGAAAAGCTTAAAGCCCTTGTTAAGCGTGGCGCAGCAGTAGTTAAGAAAGCCATGACAATAAGGGATAACGCGGTTGTTTATATTTCCCCAGAAGACGGAAAAAAGAAAATGCGTAAAAGAAGCCTTTCTCTTCAAGCCGCTTTTGAGAAAGAAAAGAAGTCTCAGGGAAAAAGGAGAAAATAATCATGGGATTACCAGCACTAGGAGCAGCAGCACTGCTTCTTCGTTCAAAAGGAGCAAGAGAAGCCATAATAAAATACGGCAAAAAAGCAGTTGATGAGGCAAAAAAACAGCTTAAAGAAAGAGACAAAGCCGTAAGCAAAGGGGCAAAAGAAGTCATACAGAAAGACCCTGTTGCTTTAAAAGCAAGATCAAAGGTTAAGCAAGAAATCAGCGATAAGGCATTTGATCAAATGCAAGCTAATAAAGTAAGGAGCAAAGTCGAAGGAAGGGCAAGAGCCAGAAACAAGGAGGCAGATATTTTTGCTGAACCTAAAGTAGAAGTTCCTTTAAAGCTTAAAAAAGGTGGAAAAGTTTCTAGCTGGCAAGATCACGTTAAATCAAAATACGGCAAATAATATATGGCAGTCGATAAGGCTCAAACGCCCTTTATGCAGGAACTTATGCCTGAAGGGGACGAGCCGCTTGAAATAGAGATCGTTAATCCAGAATCTGTCTCGATAGGGACGGAAGATGGTGGGGTATTGATTGATTTTGACCCTGACAACCCGATGACGGGTGGCACTAACCACGACTCTAACCTAGCCAATTTCATGGAAGACAAGGATCTTCAGATTCTTGCTTCGGAACTGGTATCGGCATATGTAGCAGACAAGGATAGCCGATCAGACTGGGAACAGGCATATATACAGGGTCTGGATCTTCTGGGTCTCAAGTTTGAAGACCGCACCACTCCTTGGGATGGAGCGTGTGGTGTATTCCATCCTATGCTCTCAGAAGCAGTGGTTCGCTTTCAAGCTCAGACTATACAGGAAATCTACCCAGCGGCAGGGCCAGTAAAGACGCAGATTGTAGGGTCTCTGACCAATGAAAAGGTATCTCAGGCAAACAGGGTTCAAGACTATCTGAATTACCTGATTACCGAAAGAATGACAGAATACAGGACGGAGACAGAAAAACTTCTGTTTTCTCTCCCGATAGCAGGTTCTGCCTTTAGAAAGGTGTATTACGATCCGAACATGGGCAGACCTTGCGCCATGTTTGTCCCAGCAGAAGACTTTGTAGTCAGTTACGGGGCATCAGATCTGGAAACCTGTGAACGTGCCACGCACGTTATGAAGAAAACATCTAATGAAATACGCAAATTACAGGTGGCAGGATTCTATGCAGATGTAGATCTTTCCCAGCCAGAGCCTGATATCAGCGAAATAGAAGAAAAGTACAACCGATTAACAGGTGATTCAGACAATTATGAGTTTGATCATCGACACACCTTGCTTGAGATGCATGTACATATTGACCTTGCAGGGTTTGAAGACAGGGAAGGAGGGGAGTTAACAGGAATCGGCCTCCCTTATGTCATCACGGTAGAGAAGTCTTCAAGAAAGATATTATCAATCAGGCGCAACTGGTATCAAGACGATCCCCAGAAGATGCCCAGACAGCACTTTGTACACTACCAATACTTACCGGGGTTCGGTTTTTACGGCTTCGGGCTAGTTCATATGATTGGTGGACTGTCTAAATCAGCCACTTCATTATTAAGGCAGCTAGTTGATGCAGGAACTCTGGCTAATCTTCCCGGTGGCTTGAAGTCTAGGGGACTTAAAATCAAGGGTGATGACACCCCGATCATGCCCGGTGAATTTCGGGATGTGGATGTCCCCGGTGGTGCGATACGGGATAACATCTCTTTCCTCCCTTATAAAGAGCCTTCTAACGTCCTGTATCAGCTTCTGGGCGATATTGTCAATGAAGGGCGTAGATTTGCATCAGCAGCGGATGTAAAGGCAGCAGACATCAATGGAGAGGCTCCAGTAGGAACCACTCTGGCAGTATTAGAGAGAGAAATGAAGGTGTTGAGCGCAGTACAGGCGCGAGTTCACCATGCTGTCGGTGTCGAACTTAAAATTCTGGCAGAAATTGTCAGGGATCATGGCCCAGACACCTATCCTTATGAGTTAACAGAAGACCCTCTAGCCTCTGAGGACTTTGATGACCGTGTAGATATCATTCCAGTCAGCGATCCTAACTCTGGAACGATGGCACAACGGATCATGCAGTACCAAGCGGCACTACAACTGGCGGCTCAAGCCCCACAGATGTACGATTTACCACTTTTGCACCGCCAGATGCTGGAAATTCTGGGAATTCGGGACGCAGACAAGATTGTTCCGATAGAAAATGACATTCTGCCTACCGATCCAGTGACAGAAAACATGAAACTGGTGACAGGAGAGCCTGTTAAGGCGTTTTTGTACCAAGATCACGAGGCACATATCCTCACACACACCGCTGGAATGGAAGATCCACGGATTATGGAGGTTATGTCAAAGAATCCCAACGCAAAAACAGTTATGGCAGCGAGTCAGGCGCATATTGCGGAGCATTTGGGCTTTGCGTACCGTCAACAGATCGAAAAAGAGCTTGGTGTGCCTCTACCACCGCCTAATGAGCCTCTCCCAGAGGACATTGAGCTTAGAATTTCGCAGTTAGTAGCCCCAGCCGCTGCACAATTGACTGGAAAAGCCCAGCAACAGGCTGCTGCGGAGAAGAATGCAGAACAACAGCAAGACCCTGTGATACAGATGCAACAGAAAGAGCTTCAGATCAAGGAACAGGAAGCAATGGCTAAAGCACAGGCTGAAATGGCTAAAATACAGCTAGATTTGCAGAAAAATCAGCAAAAAACCGCCCTAGATATAGAGAAAATGAACCTTCAGGAACGCCTTGAAGAGCAAAAACTCCAAGGAAAACTGGCTTCTGATGTATTAAAAGAGAAAGAAATAGAGTCAAGAGAAGCAATTGAAGGAGTAAAAATAGGTATAGACATGGCGCAAAAAATAATAGACAATTCTAATGAGTGACAAGTTAGCAGTAAACGCATTGCAGGTTTTACGGGAGGAAATCCGTAAACAGATGAACGAAATGGCAGATCATATTTCGGGCGGTGGCTGCAAGGATTTTGGTGAATACCAGCACTGTACAGGCATTATTAAAGGCTTTGCAGTTGCAGAAAGGGAACTCCTCGATCTGGATCAACGAATCGAGGGAGGATAGTTTCTCCGCATAAGGCGGTGCAAGGTGACTCTGGACACCCACATCCAGTGCAAGAGAGAGTATTATGGAAGCAGTAAAAACGGTTGAGGAGACAGAAACAGATGTCGCGCATCAACTGCCCAAACCAACAGGTTATAAATTACTCATAGCCCTACCTGAGCCTGACGAGAAAACAGAAGGCGGCATACTTAAAGCGAAACAGACTCTCCAGTTGGAAGAGATTGGTTCCATATGCGGCTTTGTGATGGCAATCGGCCCAGACGCTTACCAAGACAAAAAACGCTTCCCTAACGGAGCGTATTGTAAGGAAGGCGAATGGATACTGATGAGATCTTATTCTGGAACTCGTTTCAAGATTCACGGCAAGGAATTTCGTCTAATCAATGATGACAGTGTTGAAGCTGTTGTTGACGATCCTAGGGGGATTATAAAGGCATGAGCGAAGAAGCAATAGCAGAAAACGAAGACCCGAAAACTTCCTTTGAGGAGAAATTTCTGGGTGTACGCACAAAGATCGGCAAAAGTGCCGAAGAAGACGCTCCAGATGTGGAGATTGTGGATGACCGGCCTCCTGAAGACCAGAGACCTCCACAAAAAGCTGAAGCCAATGAAGAGTCCGAAGAGGACGAGCTTGCTGGTTACAGCGATAAAGTCAAAAAGCGTATTAACAAGTTACGTTACCAACAGCATGAAGAGCGTAGGCAGCGAGAAGCTGCTGAAAAAATGCGTGAAGAAGCTGTTCGTGTAGCACAAAGCTTGCAACAGCAAAACCAGCAATATCAGGATGTGATTCGCAATGGCGAAGCCATGTTGGTGACCCAGATCAAGGATCGGGCAGCGTTAGCGGTAGAGAAAGCAAAAACGCAATATGCCACTGCTTATGAAGCAGGGGAAACCGACAAGGTAATAGAGGCACAAGATGCGCTTATTTCTGCTCAATCAGAACTGAGAGAAGCCAATAATCAGGCTTCAGCAGTAGAGCAGAGACAAAAGCAGTATCAGGAATACATACAGTCGATGGGGCAAAACCCCCAGCAACAGCAGTATGCGCCACCGCCTCAACAACCTGTGCAACAACAGTCCCAAGCTCCGAAACCTACAGAAAAGGCATCGGAATGGGCGAAAGACAATCCGTGGTTTGGAAATCCAGAACATAAGGAAATGACAGCCTTGGCGTATGGTGTTCACGAAAAACTGATCACCAATGAAGGCTTTGATCCAAACTCGGATGAATACTTTGAAGCAATTAACACAACAATGCGATCAAAGTTCCCAGAATACTTCGGTGAAGACGGTGGTGAAGGACAAGCCCCCTCATCTTCCCGAAAGGCTTCCACGGTAGTCGCACCCTCCTCAAGGAGCAATGGTGCAAAACCGCGCAAAGTGAGGTTAACGTCCACCCAAGTAAAACTCGCCAAAAGACTTGGGTTAACAAGTGAACAATATGCCAAGCAACTCATACGAGAAGGGGTTTAAACATGGCTGAAGAGCGCACACCACGGTCTGTAGAAGACCGACAAGCTGAAGAAAGACCAAGTGATTCATGGATTCCTCCATCAACACTTCCAACTCCCGACCCGCAAGAAGGGTGGGTATTTCGCTGGATAAGAACAGCGACCCTAGGAAAAGCAGACAATACTAATGTCTCGCAGAAATTTAGGGAAGGTTGGACACCTTGTAAGGAGGAAGATCATCCAGAACTTCAGGTAATGACCGATGTTGGCTCCCGATTTGAAGGGAACATCGAGATAGGCGGCCTTTTGCTTTGCAAGGCTCCTGAAGAAGAGATGAAAAAGCGTGAGGCATATTATCAAAAAGCCGCATCGCAACAAATGGAATCAGTTGATCACAGCTTTATGAAAGAGAATGATCCGCGAATGCCTTTGTTAAATCCAGAGCGTACATCGCGCACAACCTTTGGACGGGGATAGCGTAAACTCGCTTTCTCCATAATTTTAATGTAGCAATGGAGAAATATTATGGCTACTTCAGCAACCCCTAGCGGTGCAGAGCCAGTAGGAGGTCTTTCCTCTTGCGGTTCTTTTACTGGCAAGGTTCGCCACTTGAAAGTGACTAATTCCTATGGAACTAGCATTTTTTATGGTGATTTCCTAAAGCTGGCGAGTACGGGTACGGTTGAAAAAGATACGGGTACTTCAACTTTAACACCTATTGGTGTATTTATGGGATGCTCGTATACTGACCCTACTACCAGTCAGAAGACGTTTTCACAGATGTGGACTGCTTCTACAACAGCAACAGACATCATGGCTTATGTCCTTGATGATCCTGATGTTGTTATGAGAATGCAGGGCGATGGTTCACTTGCCCAGACCGCTCTTGGAAACAACGTGGCAGTAATTCAAACTGCTGGTTCTACCACAATTGGTCGCAGCAAAAATGCTGTGGATGCATCAACAGCGGCAACAACAAACACTTTGCCTTTGCGTGTTATTGAGTTTGTTGACGGCCCAACCAGTACAGTTGGCGATACTTATACAGATGTTCTCGTGGCGTTTAACGCTGGGATGCACCTGTATCGTAACGCGACTGGAATATAGGAGATCTGAGAAATGGCTATTTCAAGAGCGCAGATGCTCAAGGAACTCCTACCGGGTCTTAACGCCCTGTTTGGTCTTGAGTACGAAAAGTACGAAGACGAGCATACCATGATGTATGAGACTGAAGCTTCAGACAGATCGTTTGAAGAAGAAGTCAAGTTGTCAGGTTTCGGTTCAGCACCAGTCAAGCCTGAAGGCTCTGCCATCAGCTATGATTCGGCACAAGAATCGTTTACCGCTCGTTACAACCATGAAACAATTGCACTTGGTTTCAGCATTACAGAAGAAGCAATGGAGGATAACCTCTATGATTCCCTGTCTGCCCGATATACCAAGGCACTGGCTCGTGGTATGGCTTACACTAAGCAAGTTAAAGCGGCTTATCCGTTCAACAACGGTTTCACCAATAGCTATCAGTCTGGTGACGGGGTTAACCTGTTCACTGCGGATGGTGATGGTGTAACTGGTGGTGACGGTCACCCACTTGTAAGTGGAGGCAAAAACAGTAACCGTCCTGCGACAGCAGCAGACTTGAATGAAACCTCTCTGGAAAACTCAGTAATTAACATTGCTGCGTTTACCGATGAGCGTGGACTTCTTATTGCGGCTCGTCCCAGACGACTGGTTGTTCCACCTGCGTTGCAGTTTGTTGCGACTCGACTGCTAGAATCATCAGGCCGTCCGTCTTCAGCAGACAACGACATCAACGCAATCAGGAATAATGGTTCAATTCCTGAAGGCTACTTTGTCAATCATTATTTGACTGACAGTAATGCGTTCTTTATCGTCACCGATGTTCCTAACGGAATGAAGCACTTTGAGCGTACTGCGCTTGAAACTTCAATGGATGGCGACTTTGATACGGGCAATGTCCGTTACAAGGCTAGAGAGCGTTATAGCTTTGGTGTGTCAGACCCTCTTGGCGTGTACGGCTCTCCCGGTACGTCATAACACTCAGGGGGGCTTTGCCCCCCTTTTTTTCAAGAATTCTTATCTGGGATAAAATAGCTGCAACGACCAGCCCAGTGGACGTTACGAAGACGTTGTAGCGAATCCTTTCGTAAAGAGGTAACTCAAAATGTCGAATACGACTTTCAATGGCCCAGTCCGTTCAGAGAATGGATTTGAGCAAATTAGCATAGCGTCTGGTACAGGCACTGTGACTACCAATCTGGATGTAGATACTAGCGGAAATGTAACCACTACTGGATATGTCTCTTCCTACGACAACATTGTTGATATTACAGATGCTACCTATACAGTAGCTTCTACTCAGTCAGGTGCTGTCTTCACTCTAAATCGAGCTGCTGGTATTGTTGTAACTCTACCTACTGCGGCTGCTGGTTTACAATATACCTTTATTGTTGGAACCACCTTTAGTGGTGCGGGTCAGATCAATACCCAAAACACCAGTGATCTGTATTCTGGCTTTGCACATATTTTTGATCCAGCAACTGCTACAGATATGAATACCTTCATTCCTGATGCATCCAATGACGACACAATCGACCTTGGAACGGCTGCTCAAGGCTGGCTGGTTGGCGGTATTATTCGCCTCAAGGCTACCACGGCTGCGGTGTGGCATTGTGAAGCATTCCTACATGGCGATGGCACATTAGCCACTCCATTTGAATAAGAGGAGATAGAAGATGGCAGATGCAGTAACTTCGCAAACCATTGAAGATGGCCCTAGAAATTGCGTGATGAAGTTCACCAATATCAGTGATGGGACAGGCGAAAGCGATGTCGCAAAAGTTGATGTGT
>Ga0209756_1003650_pt1 | contig 12359 bp, 14 predicted proteins | sample ETNvirenome_6_85_FD_184071 | JGI IMG/M metagenome (GOLD analysis project Ga0209756, IMG submission 184071) | Marine viral communities from the Pacific Ocean - ETNP_6_85 (SPAdes) (version 3) | ecosystem: Environmental > Aquatic > Marine > Oceanic | place: Pacific Ocean | collected 2013-06-19
CTTTAAATTCGTCCCGCCAGGTATCCGTCTTACTTTCATCCTGAGAAAACTTTCTCATGATACGATCTAACTGATCTGCTTCTTTGCCAAAACCTTTTGCGTCTAAAGAGTTAGCAACACTAATCAGACCTTTTATGATATCGTTCTTCATTTAAAATCTCCAATTACAGAAATGAATTTACACTTTTATTCGTTATAGTAGTAGATATTTGTAAACATATCTTAACTTAACCAAAAATATTAAATTAATAGAGTCTCTTGCCACTACTACTATTATTTTCATTATTAGTAATGGAAGGCTTAGGGTGTTAGGTAGTTTAATTTATATAGCTGATAGATTAGATAAAAGTGGCTTTTACAGAAAGGCCAATGCTCTCGACAGAGTGATTCATAAAGTTGCTCAGCAAAATACTGATGAAGAGTTGTTTTACTTTAACTTAAACAACCCCAGTCCTACTGTGAACTTTGTTGGTTCTCCTGCAAAAACTGTTGAGTTTCCTGATGCGAAGGAAGATCCAGAGAGCATACAGAGTGATAACAGAGAGCCTTCTTGGGTCGAAAGAGGTAATGGGTTACGAGATGGCATTAGACTTGAGATTAAAGATATATTTGAAACTATAGACTGGGAAAAACTTAGCGAAGACTGGCATGGTACCGGACAAGATATTTTAATGGAACATAAGGATCGAGCGGAGAAAGCTTTTAAAGAAAGAGACTTAGGGAAAGAGCTAAAAGAATACTGGTTTGCTATACATTATATTGACCCAAAGCAAGACATTAAAGGCTGGAGTAGCATGGATCTTTTCGAGCGAAACAGTATAATGAGAAAAATAAGATCACTAAAAAGTGTTTTAACCACACTCACAAGATAGGTTGAAAAATGAGTAATAGAGAGTATTTTATTTCTTCGGAATTTTTTGAGCTACTAAAATCTGCTGAAGAAACAGATGAGTCTGAAGAAACAGATGAAAAAGACCCATCGAATGAAATTCAACCTTCCGAGGAGGTGTCTGAAGAAGACGAGGTTGCTCCATCAGAGATTCTTGATGAGAAGACTCTAGATGCAATAACTCCAGAATTTGCAAAACTGATCGCCAGAAGCCGCCCCAGCATGTTTTTTGAGCATAGTTTGGATAAGAAATATCCAGATCTAGTGCTTTCAGCGATGAATAATCTTTGGCTAGATGAAGATGGCTATTTTGAATTTTTCAGACTTAGAAGAAACGGAGTAAGGCTTTACAAGGACTATCCTAATAGCGTTAAATCATTCATTCTCCACAAACTTCCTGTGGGATATTATTTTAAATGGAAACTAAATGAGGAGTTTCCGCAATATCTAGAAGTGCTAAAGAAAAGATGGAAAGGATTTCCGACGAGTCCCAATGGAGTAGAGGGGTTTTTTCGTGATCAACTTTATTTTTTTGAACCAGAAGAAACTATATCTAAAATAGAGGATATACTTTACAATAAAGGTGGGTATACTGATCATGCAAACTGGGTTCATCGGATACTGACATTTATTCCAAAGAGATTTTTAATTAAAAATATTGATTTTTTCAAAGAAGCATTTGATAAACTTTTTGATTCTCCTGATAGAGCTTATCAGACTACTGTAATTACAAGTTACTTTAAAAAAGAACTATACAAGGAGATGCCCGAGCTTCTTGATAAGTTCGCAAGCAGCCTGTCTGCATATTCTTATTTCTCACATTACTCGGTTCACAAGATTGAAGATAAAGATACAGTAAAGAGTAGGGTTAAAAAGTTTATAGAGGAAGGTTATTTTTCAAGTCTTCCTAGAGAATATCAGACCTTAGAGACTTATGAGCTTGTGGCAAAAAGAGAGTTAGATAGATTATCTGAATACATAAATAGGTTAGAAGCGGAGGGAAACTATTTTATTAAGGATGAAGACGGATATGAGGAAGAGGTTGACTTAAGTTATGCCGTAGCAGAAGTATCTCTCTATAAAGTTCTTGAGTACATTAGACTTTTAAATGGTGAAAATTTTTCCGCATTAGATGAATCTTATATAGATAAATCCGAGGCTCTTCCTGGAGTTTCTTTTAAAGAAACATTTGAGTATATAATAAAAAATCTTGGAAGCGAGTTATTTAAACACGGAGATTTAACAAACTTCTTGTTCACTCATAAGTATAACATTCTTTATAAGAGTGCCTTTGATAAAAGCTTATCAGAGCTTGTATCTGGATTTGAAGAAAAAAATACATCATACGGATATGTGCCGGAAAAATATTTTGAAAAAAGTTTTTTATCAAATAAAATAAAAAAATCATTATATAGCAATCACAAAAAAGCTTTTATGGAATTTTTTGAGATGCTTCTGGAGAAATCTCCTTCGGTCTGGATAAAGTCCTCCGCTAATGAGTACCCTCAGTTTGACTCCATTGTTTTGGAGAGACTAAAAAGAAATACTAAAAGCTACTTTCATAGAGGGCGTAACAAACATTATGAGAGAGAAGACAATAATATTATCTTAAACATTATAAGGGATAATCCGGAGTTTTACAAAAAACATTATGATTCACTAAAAAGTATTGTTAAAGATTTATATTTAAATAATGATAAAATCAAAACATATTTCGTTTTATACAGAGAGTATTTTCCAGATCTTGATAAAAATCTTATTGTTAATGATGAATTTAAAGATGGCATAACCCCGGTGCAAGCCCTGGTTAATAATGATGCTTCTTTGTATTTTAAAAAAGAAATTATATATTCTGATGAATTCAGGAAAGGTTCATTTGTTTTTAACAGAGGCAATAATCTTAACTTAATTGATGAATACCCCGAATATACTGAGTCCGCTCTACTCTTTATGATAGAGAAAGAGACGGCAAAGCCAAGCACTTCTATAAAGGGCGTTATACATTTTGTTTTAAACTCAAAGCAATTTTCGAATAAAACTAGGAAAGAGATTTTAGAATCTTATGCGTTTGAAAATTTATTAAAATCCAATCTAAAAAATTTTACATTAAAAGATTATATAAAAAAATACCCCAGCACATTTGGGGATAAAATAAAAGAGTTCTTAGAAAAAGATTTTGAAATAATTTTTAATAATAACAACGAATCTCATGATCTTAAAAGAAAAATGCACTCAAGCGAGTTTATAAAATTATTTTTCAATTCAGGCTGGGAATCAAAATCCTACAGAGACTTATTCCCAGAGATATCAAGAAAAACATTTACAGCTATGCTAAGTGCGTCAAAAAATGATTTAAGCATATTAGACTCTATTGCAGGCATGGATTCATATCCTGATATATTTAACTCTTTCATAAAAGATGAAGACATATATGATATAATAAAGAAGCGTGAGCACACACCGGGTGCGGGTAATTATAATCGTGAGTCAGCATTTTCAAGACAGTTAGCATCTAATTCAAGCAATGAGGTTTTGTTACCAAAAATAAAAGATGCATTAGAATCTGATTCATATAATTTTTTAAAAACAATTTTTAAATCAAATCTAATTGCAGAGTTTATATTTAACAAAGTAGCAAAAGAAGAATTATTAATGGAGTTGTTTTATAATTCTTTGCGCGAGCATTACCCTAATTTAGCTTTTGCTATTTTGATGGCAAAGTTAAGTGGCTATGGAGATATACGTATTAATTCAAAATCTTACGGAAAGACTCATCATTTTTTCCCAGACTTTGATAATCAGATAAATAAATTATTATCTATACCAATAGAAAGAGTTAATTTTGATGACATCGAAGTTATATTTTCATCAAGCCCTTTTGAGGGTTTTGTAAAAACCCTCAAAGAAATCGGCAGGGATCCAGCGTTTGCTAATCTAGAAAGCTTCTCTAATCTCAAAAAATATTTTAATCAATATTTGTTTGACAAAAAGCCTTTGATTGTAATTCGCAGAAGCAAAGATGATCTAGAAGTAGGGGCTGTTGTAAAAGGTGTTGTAGAAAGCTTTGACAGACTAAACTCCTCATCACCTATGGGGGGCGAGGCCGAATATAACTCACTATCTGGTGACAAGAAGAGGCTCATAAATAATGCCAAAGAAGTCTTAAAATTCTTATACGAAAGTCACCGGTCACCAAAACCTATTTTTCCGGAAAAAGAAAAATTAACCACCTCTCTTATAAGGCTTTCTGAAGACCCACTTCTTTATTTTGAAATGAAAAAAAGAATAATAGCAAGAAATGAATCTTCAGGGGCAGAGCCTGGTTACCACACAGAACAGTTTGATCTAGAGCATTTTGAAGGAATAGATGATTTTAAAAAAGAATCTTTACTCAAAATAGCTTCTGATGAAAAATTGTTTGAGACCTTTTTCTTTAGAGAGTATTTTAAGTATATCTCAAAGGAGGAACAGACCGCTCTATTTAAGACGCTAGCTTTAACTAATACTCCAAATCTTATGAGGATTTTTTCAAGCAGAGGCCCATCGAACCGCCTATTCTTGGATATAATTGAAGAAAACTTAGAGCTTAATATATATTTGGGGAAAATTCTTTTAGATAAAAATATGATTCCGGAGTTTCTTGGGTTTAATTTTTACAAAGAAATTATTGAAAATAACATTTTTTCTTTAGATGACATTATAAACCTTGTCTTTAACTACATTTCGTCACAAGGTGGGTCTTATTGGGGCATTAGCTCCACTACTCATGATAACTTTTTGCGCTACTTAAATAGTTACAACCCCGACAGGGTGGGTGATTTTCTTAAAAAGCTTTATGGCTATAGACCGTATAGCTTAAGTTTTATAAAAAAACATAGTGAAAAAACCAGTCAAGAGATTGCTAGGGAAGTAGTTGTAAACGCTGAAAAATATATACAGGAAAATGAACATGTAAAGATTGCAGAGGCCTTTGCGTATGAAAAAGTTTTTAATTACCCAGAAGCTGAAGCCTCTCTGTTGCATCTTATTGAGAATAACATGGCAGTGATTGGGGCTAATGGATTATTTGTTGGCCCTAACAGTGCAGTACAATCTACCAGTTCGACATCCTTTGTTATGACGCTGGTTGATTTTATTGTTAAAAACTATATTTTTTATAAAAAATATAAAGATTCTATTCCAAATATTAAGCTTGGCTTTGATTTTTTCAGAAAGCTGAAAGAAAGAAGCGTTGCAATAGAGTTATTACCAGAGCTCCAGAATGAAAACTTTTTAGCAGAATCATCAACTGATAATAAGGGTGCCCAGATTATTCTTGAGGAACTTTCTGGTATTAAAGATTTAAAAATAAATAGCTCAATTTACCAAACGGAACAAAGGCCTAGCGAATGGCTCTCGTCCACAAGATATACGTTGTCTCAGATAAACAGAAAACCGAATGAACCTATGTATGAGGTAAACAAGAATCTTATTCATGCAGGAGATGGCGTTGGGCACACCAATGTTGGTGCTTCAGGTTTTACTTCAGCCTGGGGTCTTTTTTCTATTCAGACAGAACTCACAGAAAACAGGGATAGCGAAAGCTTCTTTGTAATAGAGCAATACCAAAGTGATTACCCAGTTGTTTTGAACAATATCTTTAATGCAGAAAAAGAAGGAAATAGTGGATTAAAAGAAAAGTATCCAAGACATTACAAAGATATAGTTGCTCATTTTAATATTATATCTGCTGCTTACCCATACTTAATACTAACGAAAGCTATACAAACAGCTATTATCGCAGGATTCTCTCACATATATATACTAAAAGATGCAGCAAGACTTGCAAGTATAGAAAATCTAGATAAGGCAAAAAAGCTATATGAAGATATCCCTCTGGAAGTAGCCTCTGGGACCAGGGTGATAAGAGATAACTTATGTTGGGAAATAGAAGCTACGCAAGAATCTATTAGCAGGTTAATGTCAAGAGCGAGAGAGGTTACGGGTAAAGATTCTAAGTATGACTTTTCGCTTTCTCCAGCTCAAAATGCTGAATTAAGAGTTAGGGATAGAGAAAGAAGGAGAAAAGCTCCATGGGTTGCCTCTGCTGAAAAAATACAAAAATTAAAAGAAATAAACTTATTTGTAAAAGATAGATTTCCAGAAATAAACGTTCCCAGCTTCACAAACCCTACTGATGCTATTAGGTTTTTAAACGAAGAAATAAAAAAGAAGATGACCAAAAGTCAGTTTAAAAGAGAGTTTTCTTCAGTAGTAAGAGATTTGGCTATACTTAAAAGATCTTGGGAAAGAACAATTGGAATGATCAAGTTTGCAAGATTATCTAAAGAAAAAACAAGATTTAAATCACTAGAGCTTATTTATCTAGAAGCTTGCTTTTCAGGGTTTTTAAAGTAAAATATATTATTATTGTTGGTTAAAATAGGCGCAACTGTCTTTAGGCATAAAAATGTATCAATTAAACTGGGGTTTAGCTTTAGCTAACAACGGAAGTTACCAAGTAATTGACACGATCATATCTCCGGGAATAAGAGATGAATGGTCAGAGCCTAGATTTGAATCTTTTACATTTCTTGTAGCTCCAGCAGAATATGTTGATAGAAATTTAGGGCTTTTGGATTCAAATAATTACAAAAGAAAAAGAAGCTATTACATTAATAATAGATCTTACCGGGTTAAAGAAGTCATATTAAATTACTTTGGATTAAAAAAGCCTGCGCCAACTTTGTCTGAAAATTACTCAAGGCCAAAAAAAGAATGGGGAGACTTTTTTTACAGGTGAGGTTAGAATGTTATCGTTAGGTTTATTTTTATTTGGACATATTTTTTCTGCAACTTTAGTTTATTTAAATCATAGATTTGTTTTTCACGGAAAACTTGGAAAGCTTCCAATTCTTAGTGGGTTAAGTTTTCTTCACAAGGAGCATCATCGTCATGCTTACGATGACGAGCGCAACCTCTACTTTGAGGCGCTGTGGGTAACCCTGAGCTTATTTGCTGTGATAAGCCTTGTGGGCATCTTTGCAAATTACCTATTTGCACTTGGGATGATTTCCTTTGCCCTGATCTACGCCTATAGACACAAGAGAATTCACAACGAAGATAAGACTTCTCGCTTCTCCCTACATCATAGGCACCACCATACAAAAACCCTAGAAAAAACTTTTCAGGGGTTTACTCTGTTATAGACGCAGTGTTTGGAACCTACGAGAATTCCCTATAGCCTTGGTAAGTAATATATAGCTTGCAGAAAATCTTTGTCAACTTTTTTGAACAAAAATAATATACTATCAATAAAAGTGGGTAAAGAAAGGTTGTGGAGATGTCTTACAAAGATAAGCTAAAAGAAACAATAGACTGGCTTCGCGGTGCTGGACTGAGAAAAGAGGCGATAGAGCTGTTAGCTCTTTTGTCTAAAGATGCTGATGACGCTGATGTGTATGCTGCAATTAGAAAACTTAGAATAGAGAAGGCTAGAATGATTGCTTTGGGGAAAGGTTTTCGGCGCGACTAGACTGGATGAGAGAGTCTGAGCGATTTAATTCGGAACATAACCGGGCAAAAGTTTTTCAGGCCCTTTTGCGACTTGATTATTTTTTTTGCAAAATGATCTGATCTGGGGCATAGAGTGGTGAGGGATTGTCATGCGCCCAGCTGATGTGTGATAAAAGAAGTAAGTTACACATTAAGCTTCGCCTTTATATTAGGCATAGTGACGTAACAAAGATCTAATAGATAGAGCAATTAAGTGTGCTCATAAATATATTGAATCTCAGTATAATTCTGAGTAATATAGCATTATATATTTAGATCTTTATAAAATAATAATTATTTTGTTAATAAGCTAATTATTATGAGTATAAGAAGGAGGATACAATGAGTAGTTTTGCTAAAGCTGCCGGAAGCGTGGCTAAAAATTATATAGGATTTTTAGTAGGACTCATCTTTGGCGCTTCGGTAGCATCAGTAACCTGTGTTTCTATCTTGGGAACCCCAAGTGTTAATCAGGAAAACATATCTGATGTCGATAAGCTAAAAGAATGTTTGTTTAAAATCAATGAGTAGAGAATAGCCTCTATAGTATAATGGCGATTACACTTCACTTGTAATGAAGAAATATCGGTTCGATTCCGATTAGAGGCTTTTAATTTAATTCTTTTAGTTGGAGTAAAGATGAATAATGAAAAGACTGCTCAATTAGAGCTAACTCAGGGCGAAGCAAATATAATTCTTTTGGCATTAGAGTTATATGAGCAAACAATGTTATTGAATAAAGGAAAGTCAGGGAAAAAGCATAAAGAGCTTTGGGATAAAATTTTTGATGCCGGTTTGCGCCTGCGCTTTCATGACTAAAGAAGCAGAGGTTCTTGCAAGCCTTTTGAGGTAAAAGTATGAGCGATGAAGATAATAAAGATATTGTTGGGCTGGTGATCATGGCCCTGGGGATGGTTAGCTTTACTCTTGCTTACGTCATTCTTAACTGAGATGTTTAAATGAGAAATCTTACAGAATTATCCTTTAGGCTTCCTGCAATCTGGAAAACAAAGGACTACGACATTCCAGTTACAATAATAAAGTATTTAGGCCAGAAAAATGGGTTTGACTGGTTTTTGGTAGAATCCAGTGAGGGCGAGCAAACAGGGGTTTCTGCGGAAGACCTATTTATCTTTGAAAAATAACAGCATAGCATACAGGTACTATCAATGCTTACTATTCAATCCTTAAATCTAGACGTAAGGCTTGCTGTAACTATAGCAATATTTTTTGCTGAAGATGTACTTCCTATTTGGGAGAAGCAATATCCTGAGGATATTAGGCCGAGAAAAGCAATCGAAGCAGCTAAAGTATACTTGGCAAGTCCGTGTCTAAGCACTGCTGATGCTGCTTATGGTGCTGCTGGTCATGCTGCTGATGCCTCTGATTCTGCCGCCGTCGGGGTTGGGGGTCTGTCAGCGCAGAGTCGAAGCTGGTTTGCCGGTGGGCATCTCGATGCTAATGCTAATGCTGCTGATGCTGCCACTTATGCTGCTGATGCTGCTGTCAGGGCTGCTTATGCTGCTGATGCTGCTTATGCTGCTTCTGCTGCTAATGCTGCTGCTAATTCTGCTGCTGCCGCCACTCATATTGCTTATGCTTCTGTTACCCTTAACTACGGTAGTGATAGAAAACTTTATATTCACAGCAAGCTAGTGCAGCTTCTGCCTCATATTTTTGAGTACAAAGTATATACAGGGACTTCTTTTAAAGATCCAGAGCAAGTGCTTAATCTGCTCTCAAAGCAGAATCAAGAGAAATTCATTTTCAACTTAAACCATTTGGTGTAGCTAATGCTTACTGTTTATTCTTTAAATCCAGATAAAAGACTCTCCGTAACCATAGCAGTCTTTTTTGCTGAAGATGTGCTTCCTATTTGGGAGGTAGAAAATCCTCATGATATGAGGCCGAGAAAGGCTATTGAAGCAGCTAAAGCATGGCTTGTAAGTCCGTGTAAAAAAACTGCTGATGCTGCTGTTGCTTCTTATGCGTCTTATGCTTCTAGCTTTGCTAATGTTACTGCTTTTTATGCTGCTGCTGCTGCTTCTTCTGATGCCGCTGCTTATGCTGCTTGTTATGCCGCTGATGCTGCTGACGCTGCTGCTGACGCTACCTTTATCCACCGTAGTGATAGAAAACTTTATATTCACAGCAAGCTAGTGCAGCTTCTACCTCATCTTTTTGAGTACAAAGTATTTACAAAGACTTCTTTTAAAGACCCAGAGCAAGTGTTTGATTTGCTTTCAAAGCAGAATCAACAGAGGTTTCTTTTTAACTTAAACCATCTGAGATAGCTAATGCTTACTGTAAAATCACTCAATCCAGATAAAAGGCTTGCCGTAACCATAGTAGTCTTTTTTGCGGAAGATGCACTTTCTTTTTGGGAAGCAGAGTTTTCCGAGGATATGAGGCCAAGAAAAGCAATCGAAGCAGCTAAAGAATGGCTTGCAAATCCATGTGAAGAAACCGTTGCTGCTGCTGCTGCTGCTGCTGCTGCTGTTAATGCTTCTCGTGCTGCTTATGCTGCTGCTCATGCTGCTTATGCTGCTGCTTATGCTGCTTATGCTGCTGCTACTGCTACTGCTGCTGCTGCTGCTTATGCTGCTGCTGCTGCTAATGCTGCTGCTCGTGCTGCTAACAGAAAACTTTACACTCATAACAAATTAGCTCAGCTTCTGCCTCATCTTTTTGAGTACAAAGTATTTACAAAGACTTCTTTTAAAGATTCAGAACAAGTATTCGATCTGCTTTCAGAAAAGAATCAGCAGAGGTTTCTTTTTAACTTAGACCGCTTGAGATAGCTGATGCTTACTGTTTATTCTTTAAATCCAGATAAAAGACTCTCCGTAACCATAGCAATCTTTTTTGCTGAAGATGTACTTTCTTTTTGGGAAGCAGAGTTTTCCGAAGATATGAGGCCAAGAAAAGCAATCGAAGCAGCTAAAGCATGGTTGGCAAATCCATGTGAAGAAACCGCTGCTGCTGTTGCTGCTGCTGCTGCTAATGCTACTCGTGCTGCTGCTAATGCTACTCGTGCTAATGCTACTGCTGCTCATGCTGCTGCTAATGCTGCTGCTAATGCTGCTGCTTATGCTGCTTATGCTGCTGCTTATGCTGCTCATGCTGCTGCTGCTCATGCTGCTGCTAATGCTGCTGCTGCTGCTTATGCTGCTTATGCTGCTGCTAATGCTACTGCTGCTGTTTATGCTGCTGCTGCTAATGCTGCTTATGCTGCTCATGCTGCTGCTACTTATGCTGCTAACAGAAGACTTTACACTCATAACAAGCTAGTTCAGCTTCTACCTCATCTTCTTGAGTATAAGATATACATAAAGACTTCTTTTAAAGATTCAGAACAAGTATTCGATCTGCTTTCAGAAAAGAATCAGCAGAGGTTTCTTTTTAACTTAGACCGCTTGAGATAGCTGATGCTTACTGTTTATTCTTTAAATCCAGATAAAAGGCTTGCCGTAACCATAGCAGTCTTTTTTGCTGAAGATGTACTTTCTTTTTGGGAAGCAGAGTTTTCCGAAGATATGAGGCCGAGAAAAGCAATCGAAGCAGCCAAAGAATGGCTTACAAATCCATGTGAAGAAACCGCTGCTGATGCTTATGCTTATGCTGCTGATGCTGCTGATGCTGCTGCTACTGCTTATGCTGCTGATGCTGCTGCTAATGCTGCTGCTGCTGCTGCTGCTGCTGCTGCTAAGGCTGCTTATGCTGCTGCTCATGCTGCTGCTAATGCTGCTTATGCTGCTAATGCTGCTCATGCTGCTTATGCTGCTCATGCTGCTGCTACTTATGCTGCTAACAGAAAACTTTACACTCATAAAAAGCTAACTCAGCTTCTACCTCATCTTCTTGAGTATAAGATATACATAAAGACTTCTTTTGAAGACCCAGAGCAAGTATTCGATCTGCTTTCAGAAAAGAATCAGCAGAGGTTTCTTTTTAACTTAGACCGCTTGAGGTAGCTAATGCTTACTATTCAATCTTTAAATCCAGATAAAAGACTCTCCGTAACCATAGCAATCTTTTTTGCCGAAGATGTGCTTCCTATTTGGGAAGCAGAGTTTTCCGAGGATATGAGGCCAAGAAAAGCAATCGAAGCAGCTAAAGAATGGCTTGCAAATCCATGTGAAGAAACCGTTGCTGCTTCTCGTGCTGCTTCTTATGCGTCTTATGCTTCTCGTGCTGCTACTGCTCATGCTGCTCATGCTGCTGCTCATGCTGCTACTGCTCATGCTGCTCATGCTGCTGCTACTTATGCTGCTGCTAATGCTGCTGCTGCTGCTAATGCTGCTGCTAATGCTGCTCATGCTGCTTATGCTGCTACTGCTTATGCTGCTAACAGAAAACTTTACACTCATAACAAGCTAGTTCAGCTTCTACCTCATCTTCTTGAGTATAAGATATACATAAAGACTTCTTTTGAAGACCCAGAGAAAATATTCGATCTGCTTTCAGAAAAGAATCAACAGAGGTTTCTTTTTAACTTAGACCATCTGAGGTAGCTAATGCTTACTATTCAATCTTTAAATCCAGATAAAAGACTCTCCGTAACCATAGCAATCTTTTTTGCCGAAGATGTGCTTCCTATTTGGGAGGCAGAGTTTCCCGAGGATATGAGGCCAAGAAAAGCAATCGAAGCAGCTAAAGAATGGTTAGCAAATCCATGTGAAGAAACCGCTGATGCTTCTCGTGCTGCTTCTCGTGCTGCTGATGCTGCTGCTTATGCTGCTACTCATGCTGCTGCTGCTTATGCTGCTGATGCTGCTGCTGATGCTGCTGCTACTGCTGATGCCGCTGCTTATGCTAATGCTGATGCCGCTGCTTATGCTAATGCTGCTGCTAATGCTGCTCATGCTGCTTATGCTGCTACTGCTTATGCTGCTAACAGAAAACTTTACACTCATAACAAGCTAGTTCAGCTTCT
>Ga0209756_1003658_pt1 | contig 12315 bp, 16 predicted proteins | sample ETNvirenome_6_85_FD_184071 | JGI IMG/M metagenome (GOLD analysis project Ga0209756, IMG submission 184071) | Marine viral communities from the Pacific Ocean - ETNP_6_85 (SPAdes) (version 3) | ecosystem: Environmental > Aquatic > Marine > Oceanic | place: Pacific Ocean | collected 2013-06-19
CAGAGGCATGTTGTCCGGCTTCCTGGATTCTCCGCACATCCATATTTTCTATAAACCAACTAATGTATGGCCACAGGTCTTTCTTCGGGGCGGTGTTGCCTTTGCCTTTAACTTGGTAGATAATGCCATCGTCAAATTCTATCGTTACAAACGGTTTCATCTTACGCGTCTTGCCCGATCGCAAAGAATAAAGAGTGCCGTCTTCCCCGCGACCACAATGTCCCATCTCTTTGCCTTCAAAATCACAAGCATAGCTCTGAATATCATACCAGAAATAGCCGTTATCAAACTCGTGAATAACCTTGTCAGGATCCTTCTTGGGGTTATCGAGAAATACTTGGGCTAGTCCGTACGCCATACGAAGATCATCGGCCTTCTTAAGCTCCTCTTCATAGTAAACAGGATCCAGTGCCAGGACGGTCATAATCCTGCGGAGCCTAGTTCCGAGAGCGTCGCTGTTTTTAAGGTTCAGGTACACGCTGGTATCAAAAATCACTTGTGCAGTCGTTATCTCGCCTTCGGGAAGGCCCGCGCGCTGGAGGGCGCGCGTCATGCGTTTTCTCAAGCCTTTCATATCCGCCAAAGTTTGGAGTTCGTCGCGGTTTGCTCGGGCGTAATCCAGGAGAGGCGCGGTAGCATCCACTAGACGCTCGCCTAAAGCTTCTGCCTCCTCCGGGGATCGTGGGTATGGGTGCGTTCGGCGCGACTTTGGGACATCGTCTGGATCGAGGGCATCGCCGCGAGCTGTCTCCCGGACTGCTTTTTTAATAAAGCCTGCCAGAGTTCTCGTGTCGGTGACACTAAAAAGCTTCATGTCGAACTTCTTCAGAAGCTGGCCGAGCCATGTAAGGTGTTTTTCGTCGATCTTTTGTAGTTCGACGCCCTGCTCATCTGCCAGCTTCGCGGCGTGGGCATCCCCATGAACAGTGAAGGCTGCTCTGCGCCTAATAAAAGTAACTACCCGCGAAGGCAGACCGATATTTTCGATCGACTCCGCGAGTAGGAACTCTTTCCATTTGTTGCGTTGACGCAGGTACATCAACTATAATTAGTTTTTATATCACTTAATGTCAATATCAATGGAATTGGTCGCAGGGGTTTCGCGGGGAACGAAAACGGACAGAATGCCCTGCTTGTAGTCGGCGCGGATGGAGGTCGCGGCCACATCGGACGGCAGCTTCCACAAACGATTGAACGAACGATAATAAACTCGCTCAGTCTTATCAGTATTCTCGTTATCATAAGAAACATGAAGCTGGTTGCCTTCAACCTTCACATTCATGTCGCTCTTGTCGAGACCGGGAGCAACGATATCAATACGATACTCCTCATCAGTGGTGGACACGTTAGTGCGCACCGAATAGTCATCAATCACAGCCGAGGTGGGCGTGCTGAAAAAATCCTCACCGAACAGGGTGTCGATCAGGTTGCGCTGATTTCGCAGCAGAGTGTTACTAAGAACGGGGTACATATATAATCTCCTTTAATGGTAAGCCGTACCGCTTACAAGTTATATTATAACACCGGAGATTTGGTTGTCAAGTCTTTTATTTGTCGCTAGTGGGAGGTGGCGTTGGGATATCTGTAATGCGTCGATAGTCATCTTCCAGGCGCACGATATCTTGTATCTCGGGGGAACTGACTTCGACGAGCCGAACATCGGCTTCGCCGGCGCAAAACCGATGGATGGTGCCGGCGTCGACATGGAAGACGGAGCCGGCTTCCATCATATGAGTGTGAATACTGTCACCCTCAAAATAGGGACCCGCTTCGCATATGAGTGTCCCCTCTAACACCATAAGAGTTTCTTGTTTAATTTTATGGTACTGGCGAGAGAGCCGGTGCCCTTTTTTAATAAATAAAATTTTTCCAACATAACGGGATGTTTGAGCCCACAGTTCTTCGTGGCCCCATGGTTTTTCTATAATTGTTGCTTTTTTTAACATACCTATCCTTTTAAGAGAATCTTGTCGCCCCGATTAACACGCGACGCCACTGTGGGAGTATCTCCCACCACAATGTGTGTCTCTGTAACGGCACCGTTATTGGTGGTTATGGCCGTAAACTGATGGTTGACGCTCAAGTCGGACGGGAGGCGCCCTTCCTCTAAAAGTTTACTATAGCCCGGGGCTTCTCGCAAGTTAACAACATACTTTTCATTAATCCAAACTTCCTGCAGCGAAAAATTGAGCTGAGCTGTTCTTTCCATCCGGGGATTAAAATCTGTCTCGTTTATTACTTCTATAAATCTGATCATTGTTCATCTTTCTTGGTTTAAAGAATACAGGTTTTCGTTCTTTACTATCCACGTACTTCCTTCGCAATATACACGTACATAATCGTGCCCCGACAATAGGGCAGTAATGACCCCCACTTTGGGAGAATCGGTTTCTTCAACCCGTAATGGTATAGTCATTTGGGCTGGGTTGTCGGCGACGACGTCACAATCGATAAGAGTAACCGCTTGCGGAATATGAACTAGGTCTCCTATCTGACAATCGCCCTTCACTGGGATGGCTCCTTTGCAACCCGATCAGCTCCATCATCGCCGCCGTTCTTACGGTATTCCTCGAAGCCATTTACTATCTCGGCTACTTCAAACAGTCTCGTATCAATATTAAACAGCGCGGCCCTAAACTTATCAATTATTTGTAGACTTTTCCCAGCATTAGTGTTTGTTAATGCCTCCTGCACCTCATTAAAAGAGGTTACCGCCTGTTGCATATCTTCCGCAGATAGATTAATAATTTTTGCAACTTCCTTCAACACGCTCTCTTCATCGACCGTGTAAGATATTTGAACTCTCATACTTTTTTCCTTTCTAAAATATTGCTTGCCAACCAGTCGACACAACAAGGCCAACGCCCACCGTTATAACAATCCAGAGAATCTTAGCGTTATTGCTCTTCCACACTTCGAGATTGTCCAGCCGGGCATCCAGTTTGTTTAATCTTGCATACAACCCTTTATCTGGGTTATACACAGCTTCCTTAATTTTTGCTATATTCTCACCCAATTCATCCTGTTTGTCAAGCAGTACCTGCATTTTGGTCACTATCTCTGTCATCATTAAAGTAAGATGTTGCTGTTGTTCTTCGTCTGCCACTTAACTTCCTCCGCACTCATTAAATAGAACTAAACTTCTATTATAGCATGAGATGTTGTAATTAGTGTGCCAGCCGCAGAAGCTGCATTTTGTAACGCTATTCTGGTAACTTTTACAGGATCAATAATTCCTTTCTCCAACATATCAACAAGCAAAAAGTCTCGAAAATTGTAGCCGTAATTTTCTGGCGCCTCTCGAATTCTAGCTTCGATTAGGTCTGGGGAGAGGCCGCAGTTAGTCGCCATCTGCCGAAGGGGACTGAGAATACTCTTACGAACAATCTCTACCCCACACTCTTGGTCTTCGTTTTCCACTTCCACCGTTAGATTTTCGGCCGCGCGTAGGAGAGCAACACCCCCACCAGCGACGACGCCCTCTTCTTGAGCTGATTTCACGGCCTCTAGGGCGTCTTCAATGCGATGTTTCTTCTCGATCATTTCCACTTCGGTGGGGGCGCCGACGTTAATAACTGCGACTCCGGCTGCGAGCTTCACAATACGTTCTTGAATCTTGTTGCACTCACGCAAGTCATCTGTCGCTTTCAATTCACTTTTCAACAGTTCGATACGCTTATCAATCTCTTCGTAATCCCCTTTACCGCCAACCACTGTCGTGCTCCCCTTGGTAATATCGATAGTGCGGGCCTGACCAAAATGGGCAAGCTTAATATCTTTTAACATAATGGTCGACTCGCGCGCTATAAATTCTGCACCCGTAGAAAGAGCCAGATCGACCAGCATATTACGCCGGCGCTCGCCATAAAAAGGGGCCTTTACTGCAACAATTTTCATCGATCCACGGGCGCTGTTCATAATCAACGCCGCCAGGGCTTGCCCTTCTATTTCCTCAGCCACGATCGCCAATGGGCGCCCGTCGCGGGCAACGATTTCCAGGGCTGGTAAGATCTGATCTACGGATTCAATTCGATTATCCGTCACCAGTATCAATGGCGAATCATAATGTACTGCGCTGCGTCGATCATCTGTAACAAATGCCGAGGCAGCATACCCCGCTTCGAGTCGGAAGCCTTCTATAATATCTAAACTCGTTTCTGTGGTGCGCGATTCTTCTATAGTAATAGATCCATCTTTACCAGCTTTATCTACAGCGGTGGCAATTAGTTTGCCAATGACCGCATCGTTGTTGGATGAAATGGTTGCAATGTTTTCTACATCAGCTAAAGTTTCAATATGCACAGCGGAGTCTTTAAGTGCCGCCGTTAACTTTTCTACTGCCGCATCGATTCCTCGTTTAAGCTCAACCGGAGACGCGCCGGCCGTAATATATCGCTGGGCACCGTTAATGATCTCTCTGGCCAGTACAGTAGCAGTTGTCGTGCCATCCCCAGCCATCGCGTTCGTTTGAGACGTAGCTTGTTTAACTATTTGTATGGCAGCGTTCTCAAATTCATCATCTGCATGCACAAAAGCACTAACGGTGACCCCATCTTTTGTAATGAAAGGTTCTTTCCCCTTCTGATGAAGAATAACATTGCGTCCTTTGGGCCCTAGAGTAGCAGCCACATTATCAGCCAAAATATTGACACCTTTTAGTACTTTAGCATTTAGTTCAGAACGAGACTCAAATTTACACTTGGGCACACGTCACCTCTCTTTCAGTTAAGTTTATTATAACACAGATGTTTGAAATGTCAAACTATTTTTCATCACTCTTTAGTTCTTTGGTTCTCTCACCGATGGATTCGGAGGCTTCAATCGCTGTGTTGGCCTGCGAATCATCCTGTAGCCCATTACCAAAGTAAGCCTGAATGTTGGTTGTTAGGGCCTTTAAATCTTCGAAGATCAAAAACACAGACTCATCAATAATCTGCGATACCTTCTCCAGTAAGGTCACCACCTTGTCTTGCCCCACCTCAATAGATCCGAGTTTTACGTCCGCCTGACCGGCCGGGAGAGCACCATAGGGTTGCGACAACTCTTCGATCGCCTTTACCCGGGGCTCGGTAAAATCAAACTGTTCTGTTTCGACGTAGCCTTTGCTTAGGAGAAGCGCTTTTTTCCTCAGCGCTGGGGTCATGCCGTATGTTCCTTCTGTATCATTATACACATCGACTGACTCCTGGGGAGAAAGGTATTCGCCGCCCGCTCGGCTCATTAATTCTTGGCGAGCTTTGAGGTTTGCACTTGTCAACTCCACGACGTCATTATAGGCAGCGCCGACGACTTCATTATAGATTTTTACGGCTGTCATAATAGGGTCCCCATACGCTTGGATCCACTCTTCTCTCGCGGCCACAGCTGCCGGCTTCTTCGAGGTAGTGGTCGGGAAGGGCGGCGGCTCTTCCGCAAGGAGCCCCATCTTTACTGCTATATTAATGGGCTTCTTGAGGTGGAGCTTCGTGTCCACTTTGATGGGCATCAAATTGTCTCGACCAAAGCGCTTTGGCTGCTGTAGCTGTGAAGTATCCTCTGGAAGACCAACAAGTTTAACTGCTCTTTTTAATACATCGTCCGGGAAATTGGCTCCTAACTCTGCCACGCGATCGTGATAAAGCTTAACCAGTTCCTCGACTTTGGGGGGCGCCGGGATTTCAATGTCCTCAAAGGCTGAGGGGTTCGCCACAAAACCAGCTGGTAGCTCTATCCGGGCCGGGTTGTGCAGGCCGCCATTCAACATAAGGGTGGCGATGTTGTCAAGGGTAAAGTTAAAACGATAAAAGTCTAAGCGCCCCTCATCCTTTTCATCGTTCAAGTCCTTGGTGACTGCCACGTACTGCATCTGTTCATACTTACGCAAGTCGTTAACGAGGTCCGTAAAGCTGCCGCCAACCTTAAGTTGCCCTTCTGTGTACAGCTTAAGACTAATTGGAACACCCTTTTGATCCACTAAATCTGCAATTGTGTTGGCGCCGCTGGCCGGGATCTGCTTGCCTCCCAAAAGAACCCCCAAGAAAGCTTCAAAAGAGAAGCCTGCAGAAGAAGCATTAAAGTGTGCTATGATCTTCGTGAGGGTCTTAAAGAAAGTCAGATACCCCAGCGCCATTGAGATCTGCTCTTTGGGGGATAGCCCTTCGGCCTTTGCGGCCAGCTGAGAGACGTCGGCGTCGTAAAACTTTGCGATACCGTCGATCTTATCCTTAAGGTCATCGCCCTGGATATCATCAAGGAATTGCATCAACTGCATGCGTTGCGGACCTTGAATGTCGGCGCCCTCTCCCTCAACGGTTTTCACATCCGACCAGGGAATCTCGGAGATAGGAATATCCGGGATCCCATCCCAACTCAAGGTTATATCCCTCTTCTTGGTTTCTGTTATCAAAAACTGCAGAACTTCATTAATAAGGTCAGCGCTCTCTTTTCTTTTATAGAAGTTCTCGTATAGAGTATCAATATTCATGGGGTGTCCTCGTGCCTAATACTAATTAGATGATTTTATCAACAATTCCCATTTCTAATGCTTCCTCTGCTGAAAAATATTTATCAGTATTATGAGAGATGATCTCATATATCTCCCCTACTGAAAGCTGTGAGTTGTCCGCGAGTGCTTGCACCATCATTTCTTCTACTTTCTGCAGCTCACTAAAGTTGGCGCGAATGTCGGGCCGCGTTCCCGAGGTGCTCGTCGAGCAGTGATGAATCATCATGCGCGCATTCTTCGCTATATAGCGCTTGCCCGGGGTGCCGGCGGCTAGGAGCAACACTGCTGCAGAATAGACTCGGCCATACGCAAAGGTAGCAATGTCGCGATTGACTTTAACGACCCGCATAAGATCGTAGACCGAAAACATATCATTGACGGAACCTCCACCGGAGGAGATAAAGAATTCAATATCTTCATCATCTTCAAGATCCTCGGGGGAGGCTAAAATCTTGCCCCCATTAAACCCTAGAAGCGCCATCGACAACTGCTGCGCAGCCTCTTCGGTGATGTCTCCAACAAGTCCTATAAGGGGAGGCTCTTCCTCCGCCAGGGGACCCATCACATGAGCCTCGTCGTGTGGGGGTTCCTCTTCTTGAGGCTCTTGGGTATTTTTAGTAAACATTTATTCTTCCTTTCCTCCGAGATCCCGCAACTCTCTGTTTAAAAATGCCATGGCTTCATGCCAATTATTAAAGGGCAGCATGCTGCGAAAATTACGTGGTACCTTAGTTACTAAAGATAGTATAACAGTGTCTTTCCAGTTTGTCAAGGTCCTTTCGTCAACCTCTTCAAACTTGCGAATCTGTTCGTCGGTGAAGTCTGCTTCGCGCATTTGTTTTCTTTTAAGTTCCTGCAAGAAGGCTACGTTTTCCACAATTCCCAGACACATCAACAGTAAATGAGCAACCACTTCGCGAAGAAGGCGCCACATATGCACCACTTCAAACAAGCGCGTTAAATAAAAGCTGGTGAAAACACCGAGCACAAAACCAAGAACCACAAACACTGATAGTTCTTGCATTGCTACTTCATACATATGTCCTCCAAAAAGCTAAAGGCCGCGAGGGATCCTCACAGCCTTTAGTATACGTTAGGAGTGCTTGAAAGTCAAGCGTTTTATTTTATTTCTTACTCAGTGCAGCCTTTAGAATTCGGGCAGCAACTCTCTTGGTAATTTGCTCAACAAGCTCATCGGATTCGAGTTCGTCCTCAACGTCCAGTTCTGCTTCAGCATCCAGATCAGCTACTTCGGCGTCTTCGGCATCCTCGACGTCTAAATCAACGGCATCAATTTCTACTTCGTCGCCCATCACACCTTCAAGTGCACTTTCGAGTGCAGCTAAAAAGTCATCCACGGAGACTAAGCGGCCTTCGTCCCCGGGCGGCTCGTCGAGCGGCTCGTCGAGCGGCGGTTCCTCTAGCTCGACATCGGCTTCAACCTCAGCGTTGCCAATTTCAGCTTCTAGATCATCAAGGGCTTCTTCTTCTTCGAGGCGGTCTTCGGCGCCGCTGCCGCGGCCGTGGCTACGTCGAGCGCTATCTAGACCAGGAGGAGGAGAACCGTTACGTACTTCCTCAAGTTCGTCATCTCCTTCATAATCGCGGCGAGACTTAGACTCGTCGCCCTTCTTGCCCCCACACTCCTCCGAGAGACCCTGGACAAATCCAGGCGTAAGAGGCTCAAGTTTAGCTAGTTTCATGAACTGCCGAATTTGAGTCTCATTTAGTAAATTCTTTTTAGTTTGTGACATTGTCGATTTTCTCCTAACATATCGCGCGCATGCTACTTTTAAATAGTATTTTCTTTAAAGAATGTCTTTTTTAATTTTTGAAGAGTAGCATCAATAATCTGTTTCGCACGAACTGTGCTAATCTGGTGTCTCTTGCCTACTTCTTCTAAAGTCATCGGTCCGTGTTTTTTAATAGCTATAAGAGTACAGTTTAAATCTTCCTCATAATCCAGATGCATTCTGCAGTCTTCAGACTGACACGGTCGGTTGGCTAAATAGCACTTCTTTACACAGTTTCTCATAATTCAGGTAGGTCCTCTTCTAGTATATCAAATATATTTTCCACTTCTTCTTCGCTTAAAGCAAGTTCTCGTAGTAATCGTTCGCCACTTAAACGTAGTTTACGAGATTTTGTAACGCGTGCTGCGGATTGCACTTTTTTATTAATTTTATAGTCGTCTAAAAACGCCATAAACAAGGGATCCTGCTCCAAGTATGACTCTACACAGTACCTAAAAAACTCACTCTGAGTTTTAATCTGATCATAATATAATCGTATCTTAAGATTCTCGTGTAATTTGGAGCCTAAAAAGAAAGTTAATTTAGACTGTGGAGAAGCTGGGATTTTCATTTGTCCAGAATATGAGTCGAGCTTTCCGCTCGACCGCTTCCCGTTTGTTTTATAAAAGTGGCCTTTTGCTGCAGCTCCCCTAAGGTGCGAGCGCCCGAGTAGGAAAACCCACTGCGAATCCCGCGCTCCAAATCTTTAAGGATTGCACTCACGGGCCCCTTGCAGGGGACTGTTGTCGCGATTCCTTCCAAAGATGCTGTTTTCCCACGCCAATCAATCTGTGCATCTTTGCTAGCCATCCCTCGATAAGACTTAAACTTACCGCGCTGGGCGTTGATCACATCCCCAGGAGCCTCATCAGTACCTGCAAGCAAAGAACCAAGCATAACGAAGTCAGCGCCAGCCGCCAAAGCTTTGACAACATCACCGGCATTCCGGATTCCTCCGTCGGCAATAATTGGTACGGAGTTTCGCCCTTCTTGCGCGCAATCCAATATTGTTTGAAGACCCGGGATGCCGTGGCCAGTCTGAATCCGAGTTGAACAAATAGAACCGCCGCCAATATTGCAGCGCACACTATGGGCTCCCCAAGCGACCAAGTCATTATAACCCTCCACCGTTGCAACGTTCCCCGCCATGATATGGACTGCATCGCCAAGCATATCACGGAGTTTATGGAGCGCCTCTTTCATTAGAATGTGATGGCCGTGTGCTACGTCCACACATAATATATCGGCGCCCGCTTCATAGAGGGCAGCTGCTCTCTCTAAATAGTCTCCAGAAACCCCTATCGCTGCTCCCCCAATTGCCTCCGCAGGTAAAACTTCAACATGTTGACACTGAATCTCTATTGAATTATACCTGTGTACAATCCCCAAGCCTCCACAAGAATCCATTGCTGCAGCCATGGGAGACGCCGTTACAGTATCCATCGGACTGGCAATAATAGGAAGGTCAAATCGAAGATCCCCCAAGCTAGATCCAATCGATACTTCGGAGCGGCTTTTGATATCCGAATAATGAGGGACTAACAAAACGTCATCGTAAGCGAGCCCCACCTCAATAAAATTATTAATTTCCATCTACGATGGCCTCCAGGGCTTCTTGCAAAATATGCCAGCACTGAGGACACGTGAGGCGCACCCTCTCTTCCCGTACTGTCACCGTCCACGTCTTCACGCTCTCCGGTGTTCTCTCAAATTGCGCGCGGCAGATACAACACTCCTTGGGGTGGTTAACCATGGTTTCCACCTGGGTCGCGAGACGTTCTTCCTTCGCTTTTCGTTCTTTCTTGCGTTTAGCTGAGTTGTTCTTGCGAATCTTCTTCATTTGTTGCCTCATCGGTTGAGCCCAACGCTCCGTCGCCACGATCAGAAAGAGTAATCGGATACCACTCATAAACGTTCGGACTCTTGGTAGCCACAAACCGTGCGTGTACCACCGGTACAATAACCGCTTGTGCTATCTTATCGCCAGCTTCAACATATTGTGTCTGGTTACCCACATTGTGCAAGTTCACAAATACTTCACCGTCGTAACCACTGTCCACCACGCAGGCGCCCACAAGTAATTGCTTTTTGTAGGCAACGCTGGAGCGGTTTTTGATTTCCAGCATGTAACCGTGTGGAATTCCAAACTTACACCCTGTGGGTATCAGCACACTAGCGCCTGGGGCTATCCCCATCACTTTGGTGGCTGCGTCTTCGGGCACCCATCGTAAATCCAGCCCAGCATCGCTGGGGTTAGATCGTATCGGAGGGTATTCATCCCCCCTTAACATATAATATTCTAAAATCATCTTTTCTCCTATCCTAATAATCTAAGATTTCTTCTAATAGATCGCGTGGAGAATCCCCACGCTGGATCAAAATCTAGCCGCGCCATATAGGGGCGGTTCAAATGAATCCTATCCTTACCTTCTACTATACCCCAACATCTAAACTTTGTCAATACTGAATTTGAATCAATTACAGCAACAATCCAATAGGGCTTTCCGTTTTTCGTCTTCTTACGAATAATCTCGCGAGGTATAAACCATACCACCCCCAAGTCTGGGTCGTAGTCTGAAACCGGTGGTACATAGTTCGCCTCCAAGCGTTGCCTAACTTCTTCTGTCATGACTAGGTGTATCGGAAAGATACCAGTGAGGGTCGTAAGATTATCAATTTCTTCTTCGTTCGTAAAATCACCCTCCGGCTTATAGTTTTCTATATTCTCATTGAACTTCTTCTTACTGTATACTCTATCGACAGCAACGGCTGACCAAAAGTGTTTCCGCCCAGTGAAGCGCTCGTCCATCAAGCTGCTCAGCGCTCCCGAGCGCACCAGTACATCGAGCGCCTTCTTATTCAGTTTACTGTATATGATATCATCATGGAACAGAAACTCTTCAATATCATTGAACGGTCGGTTATCGACGATTTGTTGAATGGCTGCATCGCCTAGGCCCTTGAGCCCTGCGAGAGGCTGCACTAACCTTTTCGGGTCATTAGGATCAATCTCCCATACAAACGACGAAGTGTTAATGTCCGCTTCCACAATCTCAAAGCCATTAGATTTAGCAATGTTGATTGCCCTCTCCTTGCGCTTCTCCGGCTCCTTATCGAGGAATGCCGCCATCCACTCTACTGGATAATAGTTATACAGCCACGCACATTGGAATGAAATCGCAGAGTAACATACTGCGTGCGATTTGTTAAACCCATATCCCGAGAAGTATTCAAACCTCTCCCACATGTCCTCTGCCTCACGAATGCGAATGCCCTTTTCAACACACCCATCGATAAACTTGGTCCGCAGTGCTTTCTTAACGCGCGCTGCCTTGCCCGTTCCCTTCTTGGTCAACACCTTCCGTAACAGGTTGCCTTCATCCAGCGTCAAGTCCTTTCCAAGCGCGTGAGCGAGCAGCGCTATCTGCTCTTGGAAGATAAGGAACCCATAGGTTTCTTTTGTTACGTGCTTGACATACTCATTGAGGTAGTTGATCTCCCCCGGATTTGCCTTTGCTTGAATGTACTGCTCGTGCACATTGGCCGATAGCGGACCAGGGCGATAAATAGAAGTAATTGCCGAGAGATCAATTAACGATTGCGGCTTTGCATTACTACAAAATTCCTGTGCTCGCTGTTCTGTAAACTGAAAAATACCCGCGAAGTTTCCCTTCTGGAATACGTTGCGGTACACGGCTGGATCTTCAAAGTCTATCGCGTCGGGATGGAGGTGCTCATTATAGAACTCTTTAACATCCTCGAACGTCGGATTTATATTATTATGATGTCGTTTTAAGATATGACGAATTGCGCCTTCAATCATGCGCAGAGTTGACAGCCCCAACAAATCAAACTTGATGAACCCGAGCGGCTCAAGGTGCCGAACGTTCTGCCCCTCCGCCCACGGCGCCTGTCGTACGCCGCCCGAACTGATAATGGGCATATGCTCATTTAGGTCGTCGGCAATCAAAACCCCTCCCGCATGACGGGAGCAGGATCGAACCTGTCCCACAAGCGCTTCGACATGTGTCTTGATAT
>Ga0209756_1003659_pt1 | contig 12314 bp, 8 predicted proteins | sample ETNvirenome_6_85_FD_184071 | JGI IMG/M metagenome (GOLD analysis project Ga0209756, IMG submission 184071) | Marine viral communities from the Pacific Ocean - ETNP_6_85 (SPAdes) (version 3) | ecosystem: Environmental > Aquatic > Marine > Oceanic | place: Pacific Ocean | collected 2013-06-19
ACGTCGGACTCCCGGGAGCCCCACCACTGACCCACCCTGCCGACCAGGGCGTCACGGCGCTTAAAGGCGTCCTCGGCGAAGTAGGCCTCGGGATCCCCAACCACCTGCTTGAAGGCGTCCTCCAGGGTGAGGAAGACCTCGCCACGGACCTTGGGCAGACACCCGACGTAGACCGTGAGACTGGTCTTCGTCGGCGTGGGGGACTCGGCCTCGAACGCGGGCGTCTTACGGGGACGTCCCCGCTTACGCTTCTTCTTCACCACCTTCACCGGGATCTCTTCCGGCGGCTTGCCCTGCAGCTCGCGCACGGCTGCGGCCTCCTGGCTCCCCGTGGTCACCTGCAGCTCCTCCACGTCGGCGGGGGTAGGCCTCTCGGTGACGACCAACCTTGCCACCTTCCGCTCGGCCACCGCCACCGCTGCCGGCGGGGGTTTGTTGTTCTTTTTGTTTGCCGCGATCTCCGCCAACCGATCTTCAAATGCACCCATCTTCTTCTCCAATTGTCCCCTAGAAATAGTACCGGCACACATACTGGCGTAGGGACACCCACCGTATGCATGGCATTGACTGCCCATGGCGACCTCGGGACACGATCCCGCAGCCACCCTCTTCATTTCTAAGGCTGTGTTCTGTATTTCCCCCCACCGCTCCAGTATAGCCCCGGGACTGACATGGGCTACGGTCGTCCTCCGCTTGGCGGGGAGCTTCCTCAGAAATACGTTATGCTGGAGCTTTATCGGCCTGGGCTTGGGGAGCTGGTCCAATGCATACTTGGCGTAGACCAGCATTTGTAGGTCGCGGCCCAGCTCCTCGGCGGACAAGGCCCACTTAAAACTGGAGGTAGATTTGTGGTCAATTACGTGCCCGTCCAGCAAGAGGTCGATATACCCAACGAGGGTAATGTCCTCTATCAGATCGACCTCGAAACGCTCCTCTACCTTGACCTCGTCTGCCAGTGGCTTGTACATGCTGACCAAATCTTGGATAAGCTCGTCGTCCCCGAAGCGTAGCGGCGAGGCCCAGTCCTCGGGGTAGACCTCCTCGCCCTTCTGCAAGCGCTCCAGGCACCCGTGGAGAACCGTCCCAAAGGTAGCGCCGTAGTGAGGCGGGCCCTGGGGGATCTTCTCGATCTTTTCGAGGAACCACATCTTCGGGCATAGGTCGAATTTCTTGAGCTGACTGGCGCTGATCTTCATAAAGGTGTGAGGCCCCCCTCGGGTAAACTTTGGGTCTTCAAGAGAGACTCCTCAACTTGAGCTAGAGCCCACTTGGCCCCAGCCGCGAAGGCAGCTCCCCGCCCTGGTAGTAGCGGCGACCAGCTCTTCTTCCAGGCCTTGTAGGCCTTCCTGATCTTCTGGGGGGTCATGCTTCGTCTCCCTTAGCGCCCTCGTGGAGTATCCCAGTAACAGCGTGCGTTATCTTCACTGGCGCTATCAGGTATCCCGACCCCCTACTACGGTCCAAGGGTCGCCGTCGTCTGCAGTTCGGCCCCATACGCCTCAGCTCCCGCTTGAGGTCTCGCGCCGTCCAGCTCTTGGTCTGGGAGTAGAGCCTCTGGAAGGTCCCCCGCTTGACTTGCCCGAGAACCTCCTCCACCCGGAAGAAGAAGCTCTCCTCCTGCGGCAGCCAATAGTCGTCCCGGTCGCCGTGGACCATCAGCGCCAGGGCGTGGTCGAGGATACTCGCCTCCTGGCTGCAGAGGAGGATATCGTCCAAGACCCGGTCCTGAACCTCCGGCACACCGAAGCGCCGGCCCTTGGCGTGAAGATCCCCAACAGTCTCGGCCTCCATGCAGAGCCACAGGATCGCCCGCGTCAATAGGGGGTTGGCGGGGTCGGTCCAGTCCCTAGTAACACTTTCTCCACCAATCTCTTTTAGATAGTTGGAAAGCTTGCTCGAACGCGTCTCATACATACGGAGGCGAACATTGGTAGCGTCGAGGCTCTCTTCACTCTTGTTCGAGCTGGTAAGCAGCGTGGAGAACAGTTCCTGGCTCTCGCAGGCGAACACCTGGCGAGGATACACCCCGCTAATACAGATCTCGCTCCGGCCCTTCGGGTTCACGACCAAGGTCCCCCCGGTGGCATACTCCTTGAAGGAGTCGCTGATCGAGTGCCTGTCGGCGATCCGCGAGAACCCCTCGTCGATCAAGAGATACGGGGTCTTCAACAGGTGATCTTGGAATCCCCCGTAGCACGAAGCCCCACCCAACGCGCCCTCGTGGACGAGCTGGCGGATAGCGTCCAGGAGCAAACTTTTGCCTGCGCCTGTCGGCCACAGCAGCCCCATTGCCGCGCAAGGTCCCCGCCAGTAGGTAGGGAGGTGAGCCAGGTGCAGGAGGAAGCCCGCGCCATTGGTGACCTCCTCCGAGATCAGTTGGAACCATCCCATAATGTTATCGTCGGGCATCAATGGCGTGTGCTTGGTCTTCACGTAGAGGGGGACGCGCAAGCTCCTGACGCCTTCCTCCTCCGAGAAGATAGCCCCGCCCTCGTGGGTGCCATACACCTGGCGGTGGAGGGTCAGGGCGTGCTTGTTCAGCCAGGCCGTCTTGCTGAGTTCCTTCTGGACCCCCCGCGTGTCCACATAGGTGGTAGGGGCGTGGACCGTCATACCCACTTCGAGCAGCTCGTTGTAGAGGGCCTCCTTAGCGGCGGGCTGCGGGGTGTATTTCTTGTCTTCCCGCAGAAGAAAGAAGCCCCCGCCAGAGGTGCTTACGAGCGCCACCCGCCGAAGGATCGCGTCCCCACCGATATCCTCCAGTTGGACCTCTCGCGTCGGTGTCTCCTCAACACTTTTTTTACGCTGCGAGGTCGAAACCCACTCACAGATCCTCCATAGTTCGTCGAGTTGATGGCGTTCGTCGGTGTCCCGAGCTGAGGCCAATGCGGAAAGGTAAAAGAGGGAGTAGACGTCCTCGCTGGTGTATTCGACCTCGGCCTCCGAGAGGGAGTTGATCGCCCACCCCACGGTCTTCAGCATATCCTGGTGGCGGCTGGCGGGACCATTGGAGAGCCAGCGCTCAGCGCCGAACGCCACCGCTCCCTCCAGGTATTCCAGGCGTCGAGGCGTGCAGTTGGGCAGGCTGCTCAGCACAGCGACGGCCCGGGCCTTCCACCTCTCGTTCTCTGGCGGGGCCTCCGGCTTGTAGCGTTCCGGCTGCACGACGACCTCCTCCTGGGGGACCTCGACGGCCCCCGGGGAGTATATCCCGCCATAGACCTTATTAACGTAGTGGGGGAGGTCACTGAGGGGAACCCCGTCCCTCTTGGCGTCTGGAGCTCGAACCAACCTCGTCCAGTCCTTACAGGCCGGGTCGAGGTGCAGGCCGTGCTCCCTGAGCTGCTTCGATAGACGCTTGTAGATCTCCTCACTAGCTTCAGGCCGGATAGGCCGCTTGAAGACCCATAGAAGATGAAACCCGCCGCGAGTCGTGCAGTAGGCGTGAAGATCTATCCTCCCAGCGCAGGCCTCAATGGCGGCCTGGGTCCTCGCCAGGAACCCCGGCGTCATGTTCTGGCCCTTGGGCAGGTCGGGCTCGTCTATGTCCCCGATAAGGATCGTGGCCTCGACCCGGCCCTGGAGTTCGGCGTAGAGGGGGCTGCGCTTCTTCAGTCTGGGGGCTGTAGTAACCTGGTTGTCTTCGGTGGTTACCCGGTAGCGGGCGAGCATGGCGTCGTCCTCATGGGACTCAAACCAGGCCTCACTGAGGGGCACCAGACGCCCGTGCTGACGCCTCTCCCACTCCTCTCGCGTAGCGGCACCCCTGACACGTATGCCCGAGAAGATCTGAACCAACGTATTGTTATTCATAACTTTAAGCCTGCTAGGGTTTCCGCTACCCCTGACAGATAGGACACGTTAGCATGAAGCTTCTGCCAAGGTCAAGAAAGAAGAAGGAGCAATGATGAAGGGTGTTACAGCGTTCGACGTGGAGACGATTCTTATCAGCCAGGGCGTCCTCGCCCCGAGGGTGATCTGTTGTAGTTTCAGCCCAGGAGGGGTCCTGGGCAATACTACTATAGAGAACCTGGTGGGCAAGCTCCGCCAGGAGCTGGAGGGGGACGGGCACCTCGTCGGCCACAACGTGGCCTTCGACCTCCACTGTATAGCGCGGACGTGGCCGGAGCTGACCGATCTGATCTGGGAGGCCTATAAGGATCATAGGATTCATGACACTCTGGTCCGCGAAAAGTTGATTCACCTCGCCACGCATGGGAGTATAGACGCCCTGGCTGGCAAGCAGCTCGGCTATAGCCTGGAGGCTATAGCCCGGGATCGACTGGGAGTTGACCTGGCGGAGGGTAAAGCTAGTGGGGTAAGGACTCGCTACGCTGAAATGGACGGGCTGATGGCGAACCTTTATCCCGTTTGGTTCCGGGAGTATTCCCAGAAAGACGCAGATATCACGCTAGCTATCTACAATAGCCAGGAAGAGTCTGGCCTGGAGATGGGCAACGTCTTCAAGAGCGAATGGTTGCACGTCAACATGGCGTGGTGCCTCTATATGTCTACGATCCGGGGCCTCAAGGTGGATCCCGAGTTCACGCGGGAGTTATGGGACAAGACCAAGGTCGAGATCGACCTAGACAACTTCCCCCTGCTCAAGTCGAGCGGGATCATTTCCCCCGCCAGCCCCGGCAGGCCATACAAGAGGTCTCCCGGCAAATTCACCAAGGCGACCCGGGAGAAGGTCAACAAAAGCAAGGCGCTGGTGCCTCACGTCTTGACCGTCTGCAGGGAAAACGGGATCGAGGTCGAGAAGACCGAGACCGGCAGGACCAGCACCAGCGCGGACTTCCTTGAGAACCTAGCGCCGCTGGACGCTACGATCTCCGAGTACCAGCGCCGTCAGAAGCTGTCGAAGCTGGTCACGACCTACTTCCCGGCCATGGTCCACCCTAGGGGCAGTAGCCTTCTGGCGGATACGATCCATCCCAAGTATGACGTGCTGAAGCGCACGGGGAGGATCAGCTCGCGGGGCAACAGCAAGAAAAGCCTGGACCCACCCTACGCCAGCGTCAACATACAGCAGGTAGACCCCAGGATCCGGGGCTGCTACGTCCCCCGCAAGGGCTTCTTGTTCTTGTCGGCGGACTACAGCGCCCTGGAGCTGGGGGCTCTCGCCGACACGGTCTACAAGGACCAAGGCGAGAGCGCTCTCCGCGACCAGCTCAACGCGGGTATCGACCCCCACGCTTACTTGGGCGCGATACTCAGTGGCTACAGCTACGAGGAGTTCCAAGGCTTCAAGACCCAGCGACCGGACTACTACAAGCACTGGCGCACTATGGCTAAGCCCGTAGGCCTAGGCTTCCCTGGCGGCATGGGCCTCGCCACGATGGTTAAGGCCTGCCGTGGCTATGGCGTGAAGATTGACGAAGACCGCGCCATTGAGCTCAAGGAGCTTTGGCTGGACACCTATCCCATGATGAGGGAATACCTCCACTACGACGGGGAGGACGACAGGAACTACACGTCTCCCTTGGGCATGATCCGAGCTGGGTGTAACTACACCCAGTATTGCAACGGGCGAGGCCTGCAAACCCCCGGCGCGGAGGGCATGAAGCTCGCCACCTTCAGGCTCTGTGAGGAGATCTACAACGGGTGCCTCATGGGTTGCCACTTCGTGGCCTCGATCCACGACGAGGTGCTCCTGGAGGTCCCCGACGACGAGGACGCTTCGATCAACGCCAAAATGGTGAAGCTGATCATGGTCCATGAAATGCAGAAGGTGCTCACCAGCATGAACGATAAGGCGATCAAGGTGGAGGCCGCGCTTATGCGCCGCTGGTCCAAGCGGGCCGAGCCTGTGTACGACGCAGCGGGTAAACTGGTCGTATGGACCAGCAGCGCCTTGAGTTAATGACGTGCTTCAATCCATATTGCCTACGAGAAATGCCTCCCAACAGGCTATGCTGCGACGATCACTGGAAAGACCTCCCGCCTGCGATTCAGAACGGTCTCTTCGTGGCGTGGGCCGACAACGACTGGGATCTTCTCCACACGCTTCAACGGGAGCTCAATAGTGCTTGTGCTAGGGATAGACCCGGACAGTAAAGGCTCCGGCTGGGCCATAGTGGGGGGAGACCCCCCTAGGGTCCAAGAGGCCGGGATCTTCGATACGCGGGGCAACACCGGGATCCTCGGCGTGGAGAAGCAGATCCTGGCCATACGGGAGCTGGCACCGCAGCTCCCTGAGGTCGATCACATAGCCGTGGAATACCCCCAGCACTACCGCAACCCCTACCAGCGCTACGGCGCTCCCATGAAAGTGAATCCAAATCACCTCATGATGATCGCCGCTGTGGGTGGGGCCGTGGCGGGGGCCGGGAAGCTCAAGGCGGGCGGCACGGTCTCCCTCCTCAGGCCGGCGGAGTGGAAAGGCCAGAGGACCAAGGGCGCGACCCACCGCTACGTCTGCCGGGTGGTCAAGTGGAAGTATGGCCTCACCTCGCACCCAGGGAACGCCCTCACGGAGGTTATTCCCCATAAGGACTCCAAGTTCCACCCCTGGACGGGAAGCTCGTGCAAGCCCTGGTCGGAGGTCCTAGACGCTATTGGGATCGCCCTCTACCTTTTGAAGAAGAATCACCCATAGAAAAGGCCCCAGGCAGTTGGCATACCACCTGGGGCCCTGAATCAAGAAGAAGATGAGCCCTCAGTATAGCCGAAGGATCCAAGTGGGAACAGCCAAACAGTGTCGGTGGTGTACAGCCTTCGAGGGCGAGAAGCGGTTTGATCGCCAGCTCCGGGACTGCTGCGACTCCTGCGGGCGTATGCGCTGGCGGGATAAGTGCTCTCGCTGTAGTGGCCCCAAGAAGTGGAAGCGCTGTGGGGAATGCGATCCTCCGCCCAAGGGCAGAGTCGCAGTTATCCTCCTCGACGAGAGCAGCGACCTGGAGCGGATCGTCTACCGGGCCCCTAGAACCCTGTGGGGAGGGGAGGAAGGTGCCCCTGAGATAACTATCCTGTTGGACGGCAAGACGATCAGGGTAGAGGACCCCATTGTGGTGAGCCTCAGCCGCCGAGAGTTCCTCAGGATCCTCTGTTGAGCCAGCCCGAGATCCCCCACGAGCTGCTGGTCTTCCTGGCGCGAGCGCTGAGCCGGGAGCCCAGTCTGAGGCCGGAGTCCCTGGTGCTCCTGGAGCGCCTTAAGGCCTACCTAGGGGACTATGGGCCGGGGACACCACCTCGGGACTACAAGGAGTGGCGATAGCCTTCAGTAGCGCCGCTAGGTCCTCTTCGGAGCAGTCGTCCAGGACCTCGATCAGCGGCTTGCCGGTCACCGCTGCCCTCTAGACTCTCTGGCGTTTACGTCCCTGATAGCCTTGAGAGAGATCTCGTATTGCTTCAGGATAGCGGCGAGAGCTGGCGAGGTCTGCTCCGAGGGCCTGGCGCTAAGGGATTTCGTGAAGGTATAGATATTGCCCTTCTTCTGCTCCATTTCTATGAGGATCTCTATGCGGGTCCTCATTTCTTGTAGGGCGCTTCTTTGGCGCTCTTTCACGCCGATCACGTCCCTCAAGCTCTTGAAGAGCCCCTTGTCCGCCAGGTAGTTCTCCACGACTTTGTCTATCGTCTTCTTCTGCCTGGCGAAGGGAGCTGAGTCGAAGATCTTCTTGACCAGGCCGTCGATCTCCGGCCTCTGGGTGCCCCACCGACTCACGCCTTCGTTGGCGAACATGCGCTCGATCCCCCTGGCGCGGGTGTCGCTGGCGAACCTCTTCCCTGACCAGATCTCCCGGTCGAGGGTTTGTTCCAACCCGGCCTCAAGGAGCGGGTGGAGGTCGCCCATGAGTCCGCGCCTACCAGAACCCTCCAGGCCGAACATGCCTAGGTTCTGCAGGGTGGTCTCAGCGCCAGCTCGGGTGGGGATCTTGTATCCAGGTATGCCTATGCCCAGAGAATCCATGGGAGGCTTCGAGGGATCCTGGGGGACCTCGTGCTGGTCAGCAGCTCGTTGCGTGACCGCCGGGAGCATAAGGGTCCGGGGCTTAGTGAGCACAGCTCGGGTCCAGGCAATGGAGCCGAGGCGGAAACGGATAAAGGGGAAGATATCGCGGAGGGTCTGATCCCACTTGCTTTGGACCGTGTAGTCCACCAGCAGCTTTTGGATCTTCGGCCCCGCGAGCTCGGCGGGGACGCCCTTCTCGATCAGGCGCTTGAAGCCATGCAGGCGGAGATGGTTCTCCACGTAGTTGGCCATGTTCTGGCCGATCTCCCTCGACCACCTATTCACAAAGGGGTTGTAGCGGTTGAGGAAGAACTCCTTGGGGGCCTTCCCAATGACGTTCATTGTCTCGCCAAAGTTCCTCATGAGGTCGGCCTGGTCGAGAGACATACCCCCACCAAGAAAGTTCCTGGCGGCCTCAATGAACTCGACGTGGGTCATGCCCGTAGTGCCGACCTTCTCCATGGGATTGATAAGACCGTCTAGGCCTTTGCGAAGCTCGTCCATGCCTATGAGGCTTCGCCGGGGGTCCGTGTGTAGGGCCTTGGCGTAGGCCTTCATGATCTTAGGCGACCTGGCTATGCCCAGCTTCCCGCCAAGCATTCCGAGGACGGCCCCTACGCCCGACCACCCAATGCGGTCGTCGGAGGCCATCATGAAGACCGACCCCACCGTATTACCTATGTGGTAGGCAGGGTTGGCGGGATGCGAGGTCAGCAGGGGCTTGTAGAACTCGTTCACCCCCACCCAGCGCCAGGTCTCTTCAATGCCTCCACTGGCGTTGACCCGGTATTGCGTTGGCGAGGGGACCTCCCCGAAAGGCGTAGGCGTGAGGTCGATCTCTTTGCGGATAGGCCCTTTCTCCCCGACTAAACGCCGGGTGAAGGTCCCGCCGGCAAGCAGCTTGGTCAGGACCCCCCGCTCGAAGATAACCTCGCCCATCATTTCGTTGAAATACTTGCCCAGGGTCTCCGAGTCCACGTCGGAGTCCTTTGCCCTGGCGATCTTCTCTATATGGTTCTCGGCCTCTTGGAAGGCGCGTTCCCTGTTGTCCTTCAATAAGCGCCTGTGGGCCACCTCGGGGACGCTGAACTGATACTCCCCCTGCTGCAGGGGCTTGATATCCGATACCCTCCTCCCCAGCTTGCCGTCCGTCATGGAATTAAGGCTGTGGTTCCTCGCTGCGTTCAGGACGTGATACAGCTCCTCGTAGTCCATTTCCCGCGCTATGGAGGTCTGGGCCTTGGTGAGGAGGTCGGGGTTCAAGGCCTGGGCGACGTCAGGGTGCCAGTTGCTAAGACCCTCGGGGCCGAGCTGGGTCGAAATGTTCTTCGCCAGGAACTGACGGGGCAGCTCCTGCTCGATAAAGGCCCTCGAATACTGAGCGAACTCGTCCACGCCCAGGTCCTCGTTGAGGAGCCGCTTGGCGAAGGTCCATTCATTCTGGTTTAGGGGCCGCCCTACCATGTCCCTGAGCTGGAGCATGACGTCGTCGTCAATATCGGGCGAGAGGTCACGGAGGGAGATCGTCGGGCCGCGCTTAGCGCCCTCGCGGACGCTCTCTTCGACCACCCTGAAGGGCGTCTTGAAGAGCATGTCCTTGTCCCCGACAGCCCCGGTCTTCTTGACGATAAAATCCTCGCCCCTACGGAAGGCCGCCAGGGTATCGAGCTTCATTTTGTTGGCGATAGACACGGCCTCTTGGTGGGACTTCGAGGCCTTGGAGACCAAGAAGGGCACGATCCCCCGCCGTAGCCTCTCGCTGGGCTTGTCTTTGAAATCTAGGGCGTCCTTAAGCTCGTCGCTCCCCCTCTTTAGTGTCGGGAGGTTCTCCATGGAGTCCATGGCGATTCGCTGGGGAGGGAAGAGTTTGTCGTAGAAGGTTTCGAGATCGGTCCCTTTCTTACGGAACATTTCAACGATCTCGGGGTCGTTTCCGAAGCTCTTTACCAGGTCGTCGCGGGTCTGGCTGTCGAACGAGTGGATCTGTCCGCGCAGAGTTCTAGCTAGGTCGGACACCCCTGGCGAAGCGGCGTGGCCGTGCTTCATGCCTCGGATCCAAGGCACCAGGGCCCCGCCTGTCCTCTGCCAGATCGAGCCCACGGTGCTCGCCAGCTCTCCCATGTCTTGGGCCAAGCCGGTCTTGAAGACCCCGCCGAAGGTCTGGGTCTGCCGGAGGTAGTCTACCGGGTGGTAGATCTTCTGCGGGCCTATGTTGAAGGGGAGGCCTATGGCGATACCGCCAGGTGCGTCGATATGGCCCTCGTTAATGAGCCAGCGCCTGGCGCTCTTCATTTCAGGGCCGGATAGGGACTGCCAGAAATAGGCTCCCTTCTGGAGGCCTTCTGGGTGCCTCACCATACTCCCGCCTATGAGACGCTCGACCAGCTCCCCGCCGCCCTTACGAGGATCACCGAAGGGCACGTTCTCGGCGGCCTCCTCTGCGGCCCTACTCCAGGCCGACCTGTTCTTGAGGGCCTCGACCGCTTCGTCCGAGAGGTTCTGTGACTTTGTTAGGGCGTGGACCAGGATATCGTCCATGTCGGTGAGGCCGTCACCGAACTGGGTGAGGAGCTGGGACTTCCCGGTCCTGCCTGTGGTGAGAGCTCCCTTGAGGATCCCCCGGCCTAGCGAGGTGGTGGTGTTCTTCAGAGCGCTTCTGGCGAGGCCCCCTACTGGTGTCCCTACCAATGAGAGGGGGTCAATGACCCCGCCCACGACGTCGATACCGAAGCGCCCCCAAGAGCCCTTATGCGGCAAACCCTGCCAACCCCATTGCTCCAAGACGTCAGTGAATTCGTATTTTTCCTTCTGGGTAGTAATGTCATAGCTGCCTGGATAGCGCCAGTCGTCTGGGGCAATTAAGCCCATAAAAGAAAACTTACGGTCGATCCAGCCGAAAGGTAGGGGGGCGAGGTCGTTCGCCAGCATGGCTATGTGTTTGCCGGCGGCAGCTACGTCCCCCGCCATGAGAGAGCGGAGAGCCCAGCCGGGTCGGCTAATGAGGTCTAGGAATCCGCTGACAGGAGCGGTGCCCCGATAGAGGGAGGGGGCCTGGTCACTACCCAGCTCTCGCTGGTAGATATCCTTCCAGGAATCGTTTGGCCCGGATCCCCGAGCCGCTGCCATGCCTAGACCTATAAGGGACATGGATTACCTCCAAGGCCCTGGGCCTTTAGGAGCCATTCGTTCTCGTTCAGCACGGAGCCTGTTTAGAGCCTCGGTAATGTGGCTGTTCAACAGTTTCGTTTGTTCGCTGTAATGCTCTACGGTATCTTCGTCAAAGAGAGGAACGTCAGGCAGATCTTCGCCAAGCCATAAAGGGTTCCACCCTCCGGCAAGTTGATCAAAAAAGGTTCCTGGTTGAAATCCTGTTACTTCTTCCCTAGGAGTAGGCAACATATCGAACTTGTTTTTGAAACGTCTCTTTAAAAAAGCTGCTGCTTCTTTCTGGTAAGGGGCCTGGCTTTCAATCCAAATAGGTAGCTGCTTATCGAACTTAGAAGCCTCTGTTCCGGTTAAAGGCTCACGAGCTTTGATCCTGGTATCTACATAGTCGAAAGCTTCGTCCGCAGAAGGGCCCCATTCTTGGTTTCTTTGGAACTCTTCTTGTTTAGCCAGCCCTTGAGCTTCCCCCTTCTTTTGCAAATAAGCCTGAGCTTTAATCAGCTCTGCCATAGGAACCTTTTGGCCTACTTGGTAGTTGGGGAACTCTTTAGCTAAGTCGGGAGTAACAACAGGCCAGCTCTCTTGCTCTTTCTGCGCTGCTGCTTGGTCTGCAGCAGCTTTAGCTTTAACTGCCCCCTCTCGTGCTATACGATCTAGGCGGCTTTGCTCCAGGGTATCCCGCCGGTATTGCTCGGTGCCTTGTTGGTATTGCGCCCGTTTCTCAGCCTCGCCCCTATCGTAGGCCAGGCGTTCCTTGTCGGCGGCCTGGGCGGCCTCGTAGAGCTCTCGCTGCATGGCCACCTTCGCCATTTCCTGGCGCTGACTGAAAGAGCCCTGGTGCATCGCCATGGCCTGATTGAAAGCCTGGGCCTGGGCGTTCTGGCCTGCGATCTGTCGCTGCAGGGCGAGCTGGGCGTCGTAGTCGGGCGTGGAGACCCCGCCAGGGCCGAGGTCATACATGGTTCTAATGACAGGCATGACTACCACCCACTTCCTGGTCTGGGACCTAATAGGACGTTGAACATATAAAGAGTGTCTCTAGGTGCGTCCGCGCCTCTTCCCGTATGTATGACTTCTCTTGTTCCTACCAACTCTGAATTATTTTCAACTCCCCGTTCACTCCAAAGAGGTCTACTACCTCCTACAGTAGGGGATCTTCCTTTAAAATCAGGGTGGGTATTCAAGAACTCAG
>Ga0209756_1003660_pt1 | contig 12314 bp, 13 predicted proteins | sample ETNvirenome_6_85_FD_184071 | JGI IMG/M metagenome (GOLD analysis project Ga0209756, IMG submission 184071) | Marine viral communities from the Pacific Ocean - ETNP_6_85 (SPAdes) (version 3) | ecosystem: Environmental > Aquatic > Marine > Oceanic | place: Pacific Ocean | collected 2013-06-19
CAGCGTGGGATTCTGTTGCTTTAGATACGTCCCCGTTACACGCTCTACAAACTACCCGTTTAGGTAAATATCTTTTATTTATTAGTACGCTTTTAGTGGGTAATTCTGCATTAGTTAAAACTTTATGTGCGTATGACTTTCTAACCCCTACCCTGTCCGCAATTTGCGTTAAACGTAAGATAGGGTTTTCTGTACGTAATCTGATGATTTGCTCACGTTTAGAAGTCATCTATAGAAGCGTTAGCTTGTTCATACGCTTTTACATTATCGGTTTCTAAAGCTTTCCATTTTGCAGCTAATTTAGTTGCGTCTACGTCTCCCTGATCTATCCTAAGGATATACCTTGAAGCCGCAACAATCCTTGCCCACTGTGCGTCCGTGAATGATACCGTTATATCTGGCATTAGTTTTTCCCCTTTAGTTCATTAATTTCTTTACGCAGATTTTTCATTTCTTCTAACAACATAACAGATAAGCCATGATATTTTATTGATTCAGCTTTACCCTCTTTATCATAATTAATTAATTCTGGGTAAATTTCATTAACTTCTTCAGCAATTAAACCAATATCTGGGGCATTATCGAGTTTATAATCATAACTTACAGGTCTTAACTTGTCAAGTTTTGAAGAATCATATACTAACTCTTTCACATTATCTTTGTATTGTATAGAACTAGATTTTTTCGCTATCTGACCGCTCGCAGTTACAATTAAATCTGTTCCTGATGTGGATGCTGAATTAGAGAAGTATATTGTATAACCATAAAATTTATCGACTTCATAGCTAGACGAGCCAATATCAAACCCTGAACCACCTGAGCCATCCGTTGCAGGTACAAAATCACCACCCGTGCCTATTGACCATCTAGCCGTACCAGCAGTAGCAAACCCTATTATATTAGCCCCGACTCTATACATACCTGTATCAGCGTCACCGGTAAACGAATGGCTAGGGGCTGCATTGGTGCCTTCGCCGCCCCACAGGTAATATGATTGAAGACCTGTCAAAGGGCGACTAGTCCACGTTCCGCTATTATCATATGAACCTATATAACTATAGGAATCCCCCACAGTACCATCAGAAGTAGCATTTGATGGGTACATAAACTTACGATATGCACTACTACTATCTGCTACATCGAAAGCCCAGTAATCAGCCAACGCATTATCGTTCCCCATTACCAACATACGTTGCTTTGTTTCAAGGTCTGCTGGCATATTAATCGGCACACCCCCAGCTACATATAAAGCTCCTTGAGGGGCAGCACTACTATCTGTAAAAAATAGCCTTGAGTAGTTACCGGAAGTACCTTTTAGTTCCGCACTACCATATACTAACATTGAAGTATTAGCTGTCTGCCCACTAACAGCATCGTAAGTTTGAGAAGAGTTACCTACTTGATGCCCAAACAGAGCTAAGTTAGCAATTGTAGGGGATGATAAAGAACTTGTAGAAGGCCCGTATACAGAAATCCCCGGTCGAACCGTTGAATCTGCCCATGTGAAGTTTTGCGCCCTAAGCGACCCTCTTGGATACCCATCACTAGTATAGAATTCTAAGTTACCCTCATATATTCGTAAAGCACTTGAAGCGGATATCATCTTAACGCCTGTATTAGCTCCTGCATCTGTTTGAACTATTGCACCTGTAATAGTATGTTTAGATGTGATAGCCCCAGCGATAAGTTCATTAGCTGTAATAGCATCAGTATTAATTTCATCGGCGGTGATTGTATTAGCTTGTATATTACTTGCTGTTATAGCACCTGCGGAAATAAGTCCTGCGGATACTGTGGGCTGGCTACCATTGAATGGAAAGATAGAAGGTGAGCCTGTATTGTCATCGGAACCAGCTACCACAAAAGTAGCCATTAGAATTCTACTATCTGTATATAAATCTGTATAATCTCGTGTAAATACTAATGTAGCACTTGGGGAATCTCCCACAGTTTTATAACAATAAACCGTTTTTCCTAAGTCGTCCCCACTAAAAGTTTTACTCCCATACGTAATCGCTTCTTCAACATTATCTGAAAAACTGACATTACCACTAGTGGAATCAGAAGCATCTACTTTGTGCCACTTAATATCATCCCAATCAGTTCCTTCAAAAATAATATCTGTTGCCCAACCCTGCATACCTTTTTTAGCTAAAGTTGATGTCATAGACGCATTGGCGAGTGCGTTCGTGGCAAGAAGAACTTGCGCTCCAGTTGTACTAAAGCCTGATACGGGGGTTAGGTAGGAGAATGTAGCTTGAGAACCCTCTGCGGTGTCTGAGTTATTTGCAGCTAATACCTTTACTCGATTAACCTTTTCAACATATGTCGCTTTTGTACTTGTTGAGAAGATTGTAGAATTAGCTACAACATCAAAGTAAACAATGGATTCCGCTGTCATATTCCCCGTGTTCCCCGACGATATCGAATATACAACAGAACCCGCATCATCATACAGTTTTCCTGCTGTCCATTCGACTGTATTGTTATCTGTTGGAGATGCAGTTCCAGTAAATGTCCAAGATTTTACATTCGCAATATTTGTACCCTTTGTTGGGTCGGTGTCTCCATAACTTTCCACCCCGTCAACTAGAGTATCGAAAATATTTGGCTTTAATGCAGCACTGTCGTTTTTACCTACAGAGGCAATCTCAGTAAAACTAACCCCGTCTTTCTCTTCGTAATTCAAATAGGTAATTAAATGAGTACCAGAAACATCAACTAATGAGTTAGTAACTTGTGCGATATGCCCCGGACGTAACGGAATATATATCCTCATAGGTTTGGTAGCGTCAAGGGCAGTCCCGTCACTTGTTTGGGTTGCTGTATCACCCCCGTAGACCACCGATGAGCTTCCAGTAGACGAAATATACGCATATCGTGTAATAGTAGTGGCAGTTGCGTCTAATTCTACAATCACATCTCCAACGTGTACTCCAAATAGTTCTGGGTTATTGGTAGCCGAACCCCCATTTGTAGCAAAGGCTCCGGTCGTGAACGAAACCGTCCCATTACTACGAGATACCTTAGAGGCTTGAGCATCAATATAATGGTACGGGTAATTAGCTACTTTGTAGGCACCCCGTTTAATAACCGTAGTGTTTCTAGATAGGTACGAAGCTATTTCTTGCCGTATTTTTTGTGGGTCTAATGTATCAACAGATTTTACAGCTTTTGATTTTCTTACTCCAAAATTTTTAGCTACACGACATGTTGCTGTGGTTGTAGCTGTTTTTCCTGAAGTAACCCCTGTAATTGTCCCTACCGCTTCAGGAAAGTTAGCATTAAACGAAGGCGATGCTATTAGGGGGCTTACAATAATAAAACCTGTTACATTAGTTCCAGAACGTATAACAGATTGATATTCAAATTTTGCAAATTGAGCAGCCCCTCCTCCGTCAGGTGTAAATGTGAGAAGTTCCCCCTGCCCAATCGGGTATGTTGCCCCTGTGAAAGCACCATCATTAGTGAATGTTACATCTATTCTTTCAAATCTTTTAGTGACTACTTGATCAGCGGCACCTTGAGACCCATCCGTAGCCTCAACACCCCCTTCTAATTGTAAATGCCTGTCACGATAGGTTAATACAACATCTGAATATATTTCAGCTTTAGGTTCCTCGAAATCAAAATCATTCATCATTCGGGTATTGTAACCATCTTTAGCGAAGTTAGAGGGTTTAGGGTACTTGATTGACAACCCATATGTTTCTGGGGCGGTACTAGGACGAGTGCCACGTTTAAAGTAATTCCAATCAGCGGAAGGAGCCGCAGTATCTGTTGCACTAGTAACTACAGCAGGGTCAACAAGGTAATCATATCCGAAATCATCTGTAGCTCCATCTTCATGGGGGTCTTTCTTAGCTAGATTTGAAACTGCTTTAAGTACAGTTGAGTTACCCGGAAACTCTATGTTTCCTGCTTGATCATATTGAGTAGCAGACGCTTCATATTTATCTGTATTGGAAAAAGATATACTATCAGAGTCAAGGTAAGCAACGTTATCTATTATTGTTGCAATGTCACTAGAAACTCTAGAACCTGTTGTGTAGGCTAATGGATTATCCACCCACGTTCCAATTTTATAATTTTTAAGTTCTTCTAAATTATCTCGAAGAGTTAAAACAATTATATTTCCAAGTACTACATCATACTTTTCCTGCATATTGTAAATTTTACCAGCAAATAAAATTGTACCTGTATCACCATCACGAAGTCTAACATTTTGGAAATCAGTAAAAACCCCAGTAAACCTACCCTTTTTTTCATTAGCAGCGGCGGATGAGGCGTTTCTAGGAGTGTTACTAATAGTAAGCACGGCAGAACGTGGGTTTCCTATCTTTTCTTCAAGCCTAAGTGACATTACTGGATTAGAATCGGTACCATCTGATTCGTAATTATCCATCCAAGCATCTGGGGACTCCCCGACATCCCAATGCCTAAATTTAGCGTTAGCCCATCTAGAGCCAGTCCAATATAATAACTCAGACTTCCGTGCCATTAGATTAAGTCCGCCTGATCAACCCAGTCCTGTCTAGCTTCGGTCACAAAAGACATTTGGAAATCATAACGATCTTCCTTTGCTGGCACAATGCTAAACCTAGCAGACTGCAAAGCCACTCTGTACACTGCACCACCCGTCCAACTTGCTGGTAATAATAAGTCACCATCAGAATTATAGGCATTTGAACTAGAATCTGTTGGGAATGTAGTGTCTCCTACCTCTAACTCTATTTGCCCAGTAGCTGCCTCTGATGCAACCCAATCGTACACTGTGTTCTCTAACCAATTCTTAAACGGTATGTAATATGTTTGACCCCCAACCGTTATAGATGAAGGAGTTGGTTGCGTTGTGTCTACAATACCGCTTATACTAATGCTAGGTCTAAAAGACCCTAAATCAATAATTTCAGGGTTAGCTTGGGGGATTGGGATTTGAATTGGGGTTTTACTATAACTAATAGCTACGGAGTCACACTTTAAAGCAAAGCGTAACGACGCAGAGCCATGCACCCCATTCCTAAGAAGAACGGATAATTCTCCGGTTACATTTTTTGCTGACGTATAAGCCACCTATGAAACTCCTTTAGAACCCATATCCAGCAGATAATATCTGTTGATCCATGTTAGTTACCCGTACTTTTTCCTCTGCTTGCTCTACCTCAACCGTCTGTTGCGGTGTTAACCCTGCTATCATTATTTCAATTTTTCCAGCTAAAGGATTCTCATATTTTTTTCCGTCATTTAGTAGCCCCATGTTCTCAAAAGGTTTATTGCCAAATATTTTGATTTGTTTAAGTCCTGTAATAACTTTATTAATCAGGGAGACATACAGATTTACATAACCAGTAATACCATCAGTAAGAAGTTTAAGTCCTTTTAACACTATACTCATATAAAAGTCTATTGTAAGGACTGATTTTAGCCACTTGAAAGCATCTTTAATACCGTTCCAAATCCCCGGTAATAGGAAGAAAATTTTACCCCAAGACAGGAATATACCAGCAAAGTATACTTTTACTACCCCCCACAGTAGATATCCTATTCCTTGGAAAGCCTTTTTAATCGCTGCTATATATTCCCCATCCTTAAATAATTGATAAGCTTCCTTGAATAAATCCCAAGCCTTTTTAAAGGTGCCGAAAATTCCTGTAATATAATCAACAAAGGAACCTACAAAAAACTGACCTATTTTAGAAATGAGAGGCATCTGTTTAGCGAGCCAAGTAAGAAACGCCATCATAGGAGGAATCAATGGGACTAGCATTAAGTCAACCATTCCACCTAGAATTTGAAATAAAGAACCCAGAAATCCAGTAAACAACTGAGACTGTTTTAAAATGGAGGCTAAACTGAAACTAATACCAGCCTTTTTTAGACCGCCTTTAATTAAACCTTCACCTTTTTTCTTGTCGGAACCCGCATTTCCGCCTCCGTCTGGGTTTGCGGCTGCGTTCTTAGCGGATGCCTCGGATATTAATTTAAAAATTACTTCCGTCCCTGCCATTTATATCCTCCTTTATTGTCTCATTTTATGACCCGCAACACGCATCTCTGCTTCTTGGTCTTCAACTTCTTTAGTTTTTACAGCCGACTCAATACCTAAAATAAGATTTACTTCTGCTTGAGATAAATTTTGTATTACGTCCCAAGGAATACCTTTATCTAATAATACAAACATAATCAGCCAATATTGAAATTTTATTTGGTAATGATGTGGTGTATCAATATTCCTAAGATACGCTAAACACCTTTTTTTATTTCCTCAGGGCTTTCCTCCTCACCCTCCCCTGTTATAGTAGGTATGAGCTTTTCAAGTTCCCGTCCAAGTCTCGCATCAATAGATAGTAAAAAAGCTTCTGTAGTTCTACCCCAAGGGGCTTCTACTATAACTTCTTTTAAACACGCTCTCATAAAACCGTCACTATCAAACTCAGGGTCTCCAGAAATTTTCATTTTCACATGTTCGGACATCATCTGGCTTCGCTTACTCCACGAAAGAGGTCTGAGTTTGATCTCAAATTCATCCCCAGTAGACTCTATTTTTATTTTTTGGGGTATAAGTTCACTAGATACTCGGTATTTTTCTATGTCGAACGACTGTACTTCACTATTTTCTTCTGTCACTATATCCTCCTATGGATAAAATGGTTCACTGTCTTTAATTTGTATTTTCATGTTCCTGAATAGTATGTCTACGTCTGTTTGGAGTGGGTTGTCTCCCGTTATACCATGTGGGGCAGAACGCATAAATGCACCCTGTTGCCCCGCTCCTTCAGCGGCAGTACCATCATTCGGAATAGTAATAGTTATTGTATCATTAGTGGCTCTTGTGAAAGTAAGCGTCACTGCAAATCCTGACATACCGTCTGATGCATTCGCAGTACCGGGAGTATTTGTACCGTAATCGCCCTCAAGAATCAATTCTTTGAAGATTGCCCTAGAAGATGTAGTAGCACCAGTCGAGTCTGGTAAGGCAATTGATGCAGACATAGAGTATTCTCTTTGGTTTTCCCTGATTTCAGCAGGGCCACGATGCCTACGTGTGCCTTTTCCTTGATTGTTTATATAGTATCTAGGTTCCTCCGCATTAGATACAGAGAGACTAAAGTTCCTAACTCGTGCAAACTCTACTCCATGAATGGTTAATGAACCCTGTGAAAAGTAATAAGGTTCAGTAGAAGGGAACCCGCCATGTGCGGAAGTTAAACCACTAGCTGCGTCTTTTGCGGGGACACCTATATTAGAAGAACTTATTTGCTGCATTAGTGCATGTCCGGGTAATCCACTCCCTGACCCAGACTCGTAAACTGAGTGAAGTTTTTGATTATGTACCATATCTTGGAAGGTTACTGAGTCCCAACCAGCAGTTAGAAGACCTCCCTCATCTGCGGAAATAGACATAGACCCACAATGCCCACCAAACCAACGTCTATTGAAATCATTTGAGGCATTTTCTGCACTGTCTCGCATATGAACATTCCAAGACATGGTATCTAAATCAACAGTTTCAAAAATGTCGTGTTGGTAATACGGCGATCCTGTTACAACACGAATCTGAGTACCTGCCGTTAATACCGCATGGTCAAACTGCAATGGGTAATTTAGCCTAAGAAAGCCAGCGGAAGAAGTAGTGGAACGAGAAACTACGTCACGTATTTCTGAATTTGTAGTAGAAGTAGGGGAAGAATTATAATCAATTGTTATAGTAGAACCGACTGTCATGTTAGTCGTGTCATCTACTTTAATAAAATAATCGCCTTTTTTGGCTGCAATTTCAAGGTCGGTTCTTGAGGTAATTGTACCCCCGACAGGTATTGAGTTTACTTTCCCTATAGGAAATCTTAGAGGCCATCCATTCAATAATACAAAGCTTCCTACAGAACCGGAAAAGGTTTGTTGACCTTTATATGCTTGGAGGAAGTTCCTCTTTTGCCCTACGCCTAATAGGTACCTGCCTTCAATCGCCATTTCTGGGTCTGGGGTGTCAACTGTTTCGTATACGCCGGGAACCCATGAAATAAACTTGTCTGTAGTAGCTTCCGTTACAGCAGTAACAGCGGTAATGTCCGTGTTATCTGCGTGGAAAAAAGCAGTTGGGGCATCTAAAGTTAGTCCTGTGGTGCCATCAACATACTCTACTCTACGCACTTCACATTCTTGCTCATCCGTAAAGGTAGAAGACCCAGCTACTTCAGGGCCAATTCGTATATAATCTCCAGCAACTGGCGGGGTACCCATATTATCTACAGTTATATGCCTAGAACCAGCATCTAGACCATCAGCCATATTAACTCGCCCTACCTTTGAACCGTCTGCTGTTATATTGGTAGCTGCTTCTTGGTAGCCTCCATGCCCTGCTTCGGGGGCGAAAGTAAATTGTGCTTGATCGGAACGATACACTGCCATTTGATATTCTCCTTCAGATAATCCTGTATTATTATACTAGTATTTAAGTAGTTTCCAATAAGACTGCGTTGTTTACTAAATCTATTTCTAACGTTCCCATCCACACATTTACGGTATCTGTTGTCATTTCGTTGAAATTAACAAATTGGATTCTCTGGAAATTAGTTAATGAGTGCATACGGGCGTGGCATATTCTCCTGATTTCCCGCATTATATTAAATAATCGTTGCCTTTCTCGTAGAGTCCATACCTCCAAGGTTACAGTATAGGTACGATTACCATATGTCCAATTACCTATAGGGGTCTCAGTAAAGGCAGCGTTCCTTGCCACAATTGCATCCCCTGCATTTAGGTCAAATCTTAACGGCTCCCCGTTTCCTGTGACGACTACAAGGTTTGGTTTAGCAACATTACTTGCATTCCATTGGCTATTGAAATCTGTGAGCAGGTCGTCTGCTGGCATTGGTTCAGTCGGCATTAAAATACCTCAAATGAACGCAAGCTATCTAATTTATCTTCTACTTCTTGAGTCCAACCACTAATTTTCTCACTCATAGATACTCTATCCATCCCACTCACAGCCAGATTACCAAAGTCTGAGTCTCTCAGCACTTCAATAGCAGCAAGTTTCCTAGCCATATCAAAAACGATGCCACCCTCTCTTGCATCAGTAGCTATATCGTTACCATGTAGGTATGAAATTTTAACGGGCATTGTAAATTCTCCACCACCCCAACGCCATACTGGGGCGTTATAGGACGTAAACCTTGCAGGAAGTAAGAAATACCTAGAAAATTGAATCATATTTGTATCAGGTACAAAGAAGTAATCGTTTTTTCTACCTTGAGTTTTTGAATCCCAACTTGCCCCGTTCCAAATTTTTAAATCGAAGATTTTAAATCCATGCGGTCGATCTAATTTGAAACCATTTAGATTAAATGTATGGTATTCCTCATGAATATAGCTAGGTCGCCACGCTTTTCTAGACGTATATTCTATCTGAGACTGTGCCGCTTCTATATATTGCTCTACTGTTGCCTTGGTTGGGGTGGTTGATGTAGTAAAGTCTGTCCCACTACCATCTGTAGTTGTAACATTCTTTAATTGTAAAAGATTGAAAACATCTTGAGTTGAACAGTACGCCGCTAAAGGACGTTTACGGATGCTCCTAAGTGAAGGAGCGGTACTTACTGAAGTTGTCGAAGTGCATCTTACCCAATATTTTGTGGCACTGTTTACCGCAACGGTAGCCCAATCCGACATCCGCCCTGCCGGGAATTGTTCTGCCCCATCCTTAGAAAAATTATACATAGTGTCTGGGTTATCATCAGGGTCGGTATAATAAGTAGCAGATAACGGAGTAAATACTGCCCACGTAGAACCGTTGTAGTATTCCCATATTAAGGCACCTAAACTACCAGCAGTATCTACATCAAAGATAGCCATATCAAAACGATTAGCATCCCCAAGATACAAAACATCATTCGTATCTGCTAAAATAGTTGCGGAGGTTCCCGCAGGGGATTGCATTTCTAATGTTATGTTTGAATACGTGCTGCTACCATCAAAAGCAAAAACTGTATCAAAATATTGATTCGCACTAGTAGGCATTATTCCTCCTGTATTGGAGTTGTATCAGGTTCGGTCTGTGCTTCTACTGTTCCTTCTGGTTGTTTTCCTCTAAGATACATAGCTACACCATTTAATTGCTGAAGCTGTTGCGACATCTGTAATCTATTATTATCTAATGTTTGCAACTCAGAGGCAAGTTTGTTTATTTCTACCATTACTGCTTCTAAATCTTTTGTAACATCTACGTCTATCATACTAACTCCTCTGTATTCCCCCACTCCGGGTCTGCTTCTCTAGCCGCTTTATAAAAATCTGCCTTTTCAAGGAACTCTTTAAGGTAATAACGCCTATTTTGAGTTACCTGTTTAATTACAGGGTTCCATCTATTTAGTTTCTTTACTTTCAATCTATCTGTTGGATGTTCATATAACCAAGCACACAACTCATCGTATAACTTATCATTAATTTGCTCATGATGTTCAGCATAGGTTAATAACGCAAGCCAAGCCGCTGGGTCTGACTCAGGTTTTAATTCTATTACTGACTCCCCTTTAACCATTTTTACTTTAAAGGTAGAATTAGACATGTTTTTAACTCCTGTACTTTACTAGTCTATTCTATTATACTCTTATTAGTCCGAAAGTCAACTTACCTTCTAGATAGAGGAATTTTATTTATATCTTTATCCTACTCCGTACATATGAATTGTTCCTAAGTCAATGTTGCCTGACTCCATCGCAAAACTTATTTCATCTATTGCCGATGTTGTATTAATATACCCAGCAGTATAAGTGTTTTGAGAATACTTCCCACTATTGTGTATATAGTTACCTTTAGCCACGAAGTGCGTCACATACGTTGTGCTACTTGGGGCATAGAGTGTAAGAATCCCGCTGAACGCTTCATCACTATCAATTTCCATATCGTATGACATTCGCTGGTAAGCAGTTCCATTTCCTTGGTCGCTGGCAGTATGGTAGTTAAGGCTAGTACCTGAATTCCCTTCGTCGTGTTCTGCTTTAAACATTGTTGACGTGATAGTTTCATTGAATCCCGACGCACCATCAGCATTGAATTGAAAGCCAAACGCTGTGCTGTCCGTCGCAGGGTGAATGTTCACCATGTGGAACTCATATTCGTTGTAAGTTGCGTCGATGCCACTAGTAAATGAAAGCGTTGCTGAACCACTAGCTGTTACTGATGCGATGTATACAAGTCCCATTAGCTAACTCCAAACATCTTGATTGTTCCAGCGTCTATATTTCCTGAGTCAAACTTGAAACTTATCTCATCAATCGCAGAAGTTGTGTTGATGTAACCACCGCCGTGAGAAGTGACCTCATATTCACCGTGGTCTGTCCCGTTTCCCGCAGCCGTAAAGTGCTTGACGTAAGTTGTAGATGCTGGAGCGTAAAGCGTCAAGATTCCAGAAACACATTGGTCATTGTCTGACCCTGTTCCGGTTGACAATATTCGCTGATATGCAGTTCCTTCTGCTTGGTCTGAGCCACCATCATAACCGAGCGTACCACCCGTCCCGTCCTCTTTTAGATATGCACGAAACGAAGTAGATGTGATTGTCTCGTTGAATCCGCTCTGCCCATCTGCATTAACTTGAAAAGTGAAATTCACATTGTTGTTTGCTGGGTGCATATTCACCATGTGAAACTCATACGAGTCATACGTGCTAGTGATGCCCGAAGTGATGTCAATGCTGGAATCAGCAGACGCAGTATGTGTGGAGATTAGTGTTTTAGCCATTATGATTTCGCTATCCCGTACATTTTAATTTCTCCTGCGTCGATGTTGCCACTGCTCATCTCAAATTGAACTCTTGTAATAGCAGCCGTGATGTTGATGTAGCCAGCCACAAATGCTTGCATTGATGTATTGCCACCCTGATAACAGTTAGAAGTAGAAGTGAAATGCTTCACGTAAGTTGTACTAGACGGGGCGTACAGCGTCATTATTCCAGAAGCAGCCTCGTCACTACCGTTGCCCATTTCTTTTGCGATTTTTTGATGTGCCGTACCTTGTGCTTGGTCGTTACCACCGGAATAAGCCAACACAGGTGTCCCACCAGATTCGGCGTTATATGCCTGAAAATAAGTAGTTGTCATCGGGTGGTCGTAGTCAGAGTCTGTTCCTGTTTCTACTTGAAACTGAAAATGGGTATCGTCAGTCGCAGGATGTATATTCACATAGTGGAACTCGTATACGTCGTAAAGGTTGTCAAGTCCTAGCGTGAACGATAGTGTTGCACTTGCACTAGCCGTGGCGGTAGCAATCAGAACATGAGCGTCAGCGACAGCGGGTGCGCCTGAGATTACAAT
>Ga0209756_1003661_pt1 | contig 12311 bp, 4 predicted proteins | sample ETNvirenome_6_85_FD_184071 | JGI IMG/M metagenome (GOLD analysis project Ga0209756, IMG submission 184071) | Marine viral communities from the Pacific Ocean - ETNP_6_85 (SPAdes) (version 3) | ecosystem: Environmental > Aquatic > Marine > Oceanic | place: Pacific Ocean | collected 2013-06-19
GGAAGATATTTTGAGGGCTGCTTTGTAGTTAGGAACAATCACATCTTCGTCAATCGGAGTTATGCGGCCAAGCTTGACATTATCTATATAAGAACTAAGCGTGGAGGTGATGTTGCTAAATGGTTCGGGGCCATGGCCCGTTTCTGTAAAAACCAACTCCTCACCGGTAGATGAACTTACAATACCCCAATAGCCACCTATCGCAGTCCTAAAAAAATCCTGCGAACCTGATAACAAAATCGGATCAATTATCTTACATTCTATATTGCTCATTAATAACTCGTTGTGGTGCCAGTTGTGGTGGCTGTTGTGGTTGTTTCGGTTTCCGTAACCGGAGTTAAGGCTGAAACATTCTTTGTGCCGAGAATCGACTCTTTCACCTTTCTAAAAACATATCGATTGGTGGATCTAGATGATGAAGCCACGGCCGTGGAGACGGCGGCCTCAAAAACTGCCGTCAACTGATCAGAAAATGAATCATATTCACCGATGTATCTGTCTTGGAGTGCGGTCTTCTCGTTGTTATAATAACTCACTTTGTAGGTGTCTGTGTCTTCTAAAGTATAGTTCGGATCTTCCACACCTGTTGTGTTTAAGGGCTCATAAAGATAATAGTAATCATTACCATCCTCACTTAAAGGTGTTTCTAAATATATAGTCATCGCGCCCTCGAATCCGTCCGATGCGTCTGAAAAACTATTAAAGCCATTTGAAAAGATTTCGCCAGCACCATCGATGGTTTGACTGTCAGCCACAATCCAGTTTAATTCAAAACTTGTCGTATCTATTAAACCATTATCATCATAAGAAATGTTTGAAGTTAACCCGGCAGTCTCAGAAGACTGGTTGTTTGATATGATCGAAATCCATTGATTTTCAGATAGTGGAGTTGTCATTTTGTAATCCTGTTATAATTATCATTTAAAATATTTTAACTTGTTGCCGGCCTGAATATTAAGGGTAGCTATATTCTCGGCAAGTTTGACATATCCTTGTTGGACTAGTATCGAGTCGCCTGTTTTATTTTCTAATTGGATCATTCTGGGTGGTTCTCCGTCTAACTCGTAGAATGGGTCGCTAGAGTTAGGGAATTTGCCGGTCGCTTTAAGTTGGCGATTTTTCTTTGTCGATAAGTCATCTAAAATATTTGGATTTGCTGTTACTTCTTCTTCTACTATACTGTAATTCTGATATTGTTGTGCGTCTATTATGGAACAACCAATGGTCTCGATCAGGTTTTTAGAGTTCTCCAGGTTACTGGTTCCTGTTTCGGGTGCCACCCCCAATTGAGCAGTGTTTAATTGTTCGGTCGCCATAGCTAACGTTAAACTATCACTTTGAGCATTACGATCATATCGTTTACCGTTAACAATTCTCATTGTTTTGCGGTTCTTAAATTTCTTTTTTAAATTGCCGTTTTTTAAATCTTCTACATTAATAGACATCTTATTTCCTCACTTATGTTGAATAACCGTTAGACACATCGCTTGACTCAAGCACGCCGTCATTATGGATGGCGCCCCACATATAACGTAGCCAACCCGTAATTGCATCGAAAGGGTCGCCGTAGGCCCACATGTTGTTGTATTGAGTGGTGCTTAAAATACGCAGTCCTTCGACCTGACTAGGGCAAACTGTACAGTTCGTCTCCCAAGAATAGGTATCAAAGAACTGATCGCGGGTCATGCTAGACCATAAATCCCCCGAAGCTAGATCTTGGGCCCATGCTTCGTATACGTATATGACGTAAGCCCAGCCGGTAAGGCCCGTCGAAGACTCGGCGCCGGCCTCTGCTTCAGCCATTATCCACGACAAAAAGCTATAAACTGCGCTTCTGGCGTCTGCGCCAAAGGTAGCACTAATCGCTTCTTGATATTCCTCAACCTGATCTACCCATTCATTCCAGTCAACGGTAGTAAACCCGCTAGTAGTTGTCCAATCAGCCCTATAAGACATATAATAAGCCAGATCGCCTGGGGGCATTGCCGCGGCGGCTTCGGACGTATTTGCGATAGTATAGTTATTGGTGAATGTGAGCATCTCAGATTCGTCGTCAGAGGAGGCATCTGAGGGAGAAGACCACTCTTCATAAGGAACATTTTGACTAGTATCGTATTCCGCGTCTTGGGTTGAGCCTCCATCGGTGGCGGCATCCGCGGCGGCTCGGCCTGATTTTCCAGAGTCATCATCGCTGCCGAAATCGATCGCGCCAAATACGAGGACGCTAGTATCATATTCTGCACCTTGAGTTGAGCCCCCATCGGTGGTGGCGGCTGCGGCGCTGGCGCCTGATTTTCCAGAGTCATCGTCGTCTTCAAGACTTTTCACACCAACGTACCCAGGAATCGAATTAACATATAGAGAATCATATAAAGTCTCAAAATTGGTTTGAAATGTTTCTAATACAAATCTATTACCGGTATAGGGTCCAATTGTATCAACAATCTCTTCAACGTTCTCTATAAGCGCGTCCATGTCTCCATCAAATGTGTTCAACAGCAAATCGCGCTGTAAGTTATACATAACTGCGGCCCTATACCACGGAGAAGCTTCGAGATCGGCGCCATATAAGTTATTCATCGCATCAATAAAAAATGGTTTAAAGTCGCCCGTATCCTGATCGTGTGTACAATCCTCCTTCGAAGAATTAACATATTCTTCGAGTTCTGTAATGATTCCATCATATTGCGCGGCTATCTCTTCCAGAACTTCCACGCTGTTGTCTTCAATTGCGACCTGAATCTCATATTCATTATATTCGTCTGGATCATAGGATCCAAACTCATCCTGAAATTCAAAACACATTAGATGGTAATTATCTATCTCCTCACTCCCAAAAGCCCTAGGTAACTCTTCAACAGGCAAAAAGTTGCGCAAGGCAACATAGCTATTCTCGGCATTTCCGGCCGTTACCGTCGCACCGGGTTCGCCCAACCAACTGTAATATTGGCTCTGTGCGTATTTGGTATTCGTGTGTAGAGTTGTTGATAAAGTGGTATAATAAGTTGGATCAGTCGAAGTTCTTGTTAATTTGGCATGATGAACTCTGAATTTTTCATAGACGGGTCCTAAACCCCATAGCTGATATAATTTATTAACGTTTATAAGCTGGCTCAACTCTGATGTTTCTCGGTAAGCTTTTTCATAATCAAAGAAGAAGTACCCTTTATTATAATAAACGTTGTCGCCATCATCATCCAAATATGTGTTAAGAGAATAATAAGCATTATCATAGAGATAATTCTGGTGATTGCTTTCCCAGTCATCGCTATAGGACGTTGAGTCATATCCTTCGGTAGCTTCTGAGCTTTTGCTATCAACAATTTTTGGATTTCTGGTTATGCGGTTTTGTAATAATGTACTACTCTCAATGGCTTCGTTTGTGCTGTATATTCTTTTTCTGAATCTCAAATATAGTTTGCCAACAATATCACCATTGCTTTTACTAGTAAACAAGTCTCGGAGATAATTTAATTGTACAAGAAGTGTTGCAGTGTCGCCATATCCAGATAAGACAGAAGAAATATTATCCAACATATTTTCCAAGTCCGAAAGTTCGTCTGAATCTTCCATTGTGTCGGCGAGCGCTCGGAATTCAGTTACTAAACCTTCAAAATAAGTCTTTACTTGATCATGTGTGATGCCGCTATTGGTATAATAAAAGCCACCCAAGGATTCTAATGGTATATCGTCATATATTACGTCCTCGGCATCAAAATATTGTGTATAGAGGCGTCGTATTTTACCTTCTGAAAATACTTTTTCATAAGATACGTCGCTTGTCTTGTTTGCTAAAAGCTTGATGTTTTCTAACTCGTCTTCAATAGTGGTTGAATTATATTCGTAAGTTGAGGTATATGCGAAAGTGTACCAGAACTGGGGGTTGTCATCGAACCATAGTTCTAGAGATGTGCCAAAAGTTAAACTATCGGTGGTGCTAAAAAGATAATCAACGCTAGTTTGGAATCTTATTATTCTTTGGCCTTCTTCGCTGTATGTGTCTTCTGCTTTTGTCCAAACTGTTGTTCCCTCGTTCATATTTGTAGATATAGACGTTTGTTGAACAAGATCATAAGCCGCAATATCGGTGTCTTGTCTCGCCTCATAGAGAGCTTTAAATACATTCACCTCTCCATTAACTACTGATTGCCAATCGGATTCAGAATATCCAAAAGTCGAGTAAGATACACCTGTACTCCAGGCATGCATACAATACACATTAACTTTACTATTTAAATGTTTGATGATGTCCGCGTCAATGATATCATCACCAGACGAAACAAAGAAGAGAGATATATAGGTCGTCACCCGATCATCCAAAAGTTCTACTCTATCGATATATGGGGCAGGCAGATAAGTACCAAACTTACTTGTTGTGTCGCCTTTAAAAGTTAACTCTGACATATTTCAGGCTCCGTAACAACTCCGTAAATATCAAAGAAAACGTTTTCCTCTTCGGGGCCGCACTCAAAATCTAGATCAATGTAATAAGATTGCTTATTGAAAACCTCCGCTCCCTTGCATGCCAGGCTTTGATCCACTTGGTGATCCGCCAACACATCGAAATAATATTCTACACTAACTGTCGTTAAATCTTGAGAGGGTGTCTCTTGTTGCTCAGCGGTAAGCATCAGACCATCTTTTATTTGAGGTATGATCTTTTTAAAATACTTTCTTTCTAGCCGGCGCGGATATTCTGATGGAACGTGAAAGACCTCGATTTCAAAATTCTCATTCAATAAAAGGGTGTTAACTTCTTCGGCATAAACCAATGGGTCGGTTGCCTCTAAAACAATTTGTTTGTTATCAGCAAAAACGGATGTCGAGTCGATCACATCTCTTACCTCGGTGGGGTCAATATTGAGTACAGCATCTCGGGTTTTCAACACATAGTTCGCTATTATATCAATTTGAGGTATTTTAGTATCATTGGCATTAGTACTAACATTGACACCGGTACTAGAGGCTGTTATGATCCCCTGAAGAGTTACTATTTTCCATGCGGGTGATGACTGTGTGTCACCATCCAAATAGGCATCTCCTATGATCGCATCTAGATAAGACATATCTTTCGCTGGCTCGAATTTATCCTCCATATTATTTAATGAGAAATAATTCACAGCATTTCCGCGGTTTTGGAGAACTGTTTTTTCTAAGTCTTCAAACAAAGTCAATGTTTCAATATATTGAGTGTTATCTTTAATTCTCTCGTTTATCTCATTTTGCTTTTCATCAAACAATCCTATATAATCACCATCATAGACAACATTATCATCAAGGAACGCATAATACGTTGGCTTGAAACTACTAACGGATAACATCTTTCGACCGTATGTGGTTAATTGTAGATCGAACACTTGTTCTTTTTTATTAATGAATTTAGCCATCTTATGATTCGTCGTCCTCGGATTCATTCAATGAAGAATTTTGGTATAACACTTGTGCGTCAATCTTAATTAGCTCTACAAAAGATAAGTAATCATAGGGCCAGTTATAGCCGAGATTATAACTTGTCGGTGATGTAGAGGTGGTTGTCGAACCATTTGATTGGCCAACTTGAGGAACCATCAAATCTGAATATGTCGTAGAGGAACGCTGCTTGACCTTAAACACCATCCATCTAAGATTTTCGTTTTCAAGTAGGTTTTGTTCGCTCAATAACTCTGTATCCACTAATTCGTGTGAAACAGAGGCAACCTGTTTGGAGAATTTCTTATACTTCCGTGGCGCCAAGTTTTGCCATATATATGATAAGTCATCCTTATCAAACGTATACTCAAATTCGAATATATACATCGCGATGGGTTCCACACTATCACTACTCAAGAAATCAAACTGGGGTGGTAAAACATAGTTTTGCATTTTTTCTATCTGTCTTCTGATTGATGTGCCAGCACTTTCTAACGAATCACCGGTCGCACTCCCAACAGCAGTATCGAGCGCGGCGTCGACTCTTTCTTGTGGAATGCTGATGAATTTCTTGCGTTGGGTGGCGTATTCGCCTGTGAGAGAGCTATATTCTATCACATAAGGAACTGCCACCACAGCTTCTTTAACTGTTCTGCTCTCCGCCAATTCTCCCAAACGAGAACTGGCTTGAGTTGGGGTGAACTTAATGACATCAGTCAGTGATCTGGCTTCCTTATAGAGAGTAGAACCTGTAGTGTTGACCGCGTTATTATTATAAACAGAGTTCTGGTAAATTACATCGTAGTGGTTCTTTAGCCAACTAGCGGGAATATCACCAATTTCTAAGAATACACCCTTGTCTGGCGTTTCGGGCATGACGCCGAATTGGTGCCACATACCTCTTGGCACAGAGGCGGAGGCAAATGCCGGCAGCGACAGGTTGCTGTCCACGTTGGTAATCGGGTGTACACCTTTATCATTAAAGTTGAGCATTGGTGTTTCAAACTTGGGCTGAATAATCCATTTCTTACCTACGGTTGTATTCTCAATAGAAACTTCTTCTCCAAATTTATCAGTGCTTTCCCTGAACACTCTTTCAATACCAAGGTAATTGACACTAGCACTCAATTGCATTGAGTTCTCATTAATATTCTTACCTTCGTAAATCAAATCTCCAATGCTAGGAAAGGACGTTGAACTACTAAATGTTGGTAGCAGTTGGGTACCGGAAAGAGAAGTGATTCCAGCAGATGCAGATACACCAGCGTCAACTCTTCTAAAGACGGTCTTTGTTTCAGTTAGTATCTTCTCTAGATCATACTTGGTGTTCTCTTGTGGACGGAAGATAAAATCAACCCACGATTCACCATTGTAATAAGGCGGCGTATAGGCGCCGTTATAACCGCTCAAGCTGTCTAGTGGATAAGTGTTTTCTACTATAGATAGATTTGCAGAATTTCCGAATGGCCGGGCAGCAACCGCAGGCCCGAAAGCAGTGGGGCGACTATACATTGTAAAGTTTTCTTTAAAATCATCGTTCTGGCGTGGGTCCTGGGGAAGAGGGAACGATCCGCTTCTGAATGCATCGTTAAAATATGTTCTACCTCCGAAATAACCATATGTTGTATTATCACCCGAGGAGCCAGATTCGTGCTGGTAGGTACGTGCGCCTGTGGAAGATCTTCGAATTTTCAATCTCGCAAGATAAGTCGAGCCGCTGGGGAACTCTAGGTCGTCAGAAACCATCTCTGATTCCAATCTTGTGAACACGTCATCCTTTAAGAAGAAACCGGCTACCTCCCCAAAGAAGTTCTCTGCCATCTTAGAATAAAGGTTATCATTAGAATTAACAGCAAACGACGTTGTAACATTTAACGTAGCTGATGGGTGGGGCTCTGAATCAATGAATTCCATCCCATCTAGATATTTTTCAGGTGCCAGGAGCGCTTCGAAAGGTACCTTATAATCCCAATAGAGGCCGCCATCATATCCTTCTTGGCGAGCACTGCTTCCTGTGTTAGCAGATGTGATCATCCAGTTATCTGTAAATTCGCCAGAAGAGGTGCCGTAGAACGTCTTCTCTAGTTTTGTCTCATCTGTAACGACAGGATAGTTAACAGCGATGCCCGACTTGATTGAGTTATACAAGACTCCAGGAGAGTATAGTGTTTGCATCAAGGGTCTCAAGTGACCATCAGAAAATTGTACAATCGTTGTGCCTTTCTTGGACGAGAAACTCTTTGCATAAGAACTGGAGAATTGTGTGATCAAGTCCAAAGTTCTTTGTGCTGGGTAGAAACCCTTATAAGGGTTAAAACGAATGACACCGCTGCAGGTCAATTTAATCTGTTTTGCGTCCAGAAGACTATCTTGCTTAATCTTCAGGAAAGATGTCATAAATTCTGAGTTGGAATAATCTTTATAGAAAGAGGATTGTGAACTGCTTAGCGTAGTGCCGGGAATTTCAAAAGTATCAAAGTTGTTATCATTGAACAATCCAAATTTCACGTAATCTGTAATATGTTCACTAATGCGGAACTCTGGAACAATCGAGTAATCCTTTGCGACCAATTTCAAATCCTCTTTAAAATCGGCATATTCATCAAACCACGGCTCTGATGAGTGTGATTCAAACGATGCGAGGCCGGCGGATTTAACCACAATACCCGCTTGTGTATCTGCTTGCCAATCTGCTTCACCGCCAAATATTTCAATCGTGTTGTTGAAAATATCTTGTTTTGCTATACTTCCAGTCTCGGGGATGGTCATACCAGATGGAGAAACCACTGATTGCGGTGAGGCAAGAGCGTGTTTTCTGGCATAAAGAACGCTAGCAGCCAAACTGCGAACAGCATCGGCTCCAGTGTCGCGCGCTGCTGAACCACTAACAATATGGAAATAGGTGTTTTGTAGTTCGCCGGCTTCGCCGTTTCCAATAAGATCGGTATATATTCCGCTTGTCGTAATGCCTGGGATGGATGTACGTGTCAGGAAATCACTTGGGGCATCCAGTGGCCACGAACTCTGTGATACCACATTATCAAATGAGTTGGCGAAAGTGTTTCCGAGAGTAATTCTTGCGGAGTTAGAGTCTCGCCAATATTTATTATCATAACCTGTTCGCTCAGTTGTAGAAGAACTAAATTCGTTTCGTAATGAAGGGAATAAATTTTCAGAATATAATAACCACTTGAGGGACGCGGCTGGATTAGTAGAATTGATGCTCAACAATTGTGTTAAGGGAGTATTCTTGCGTGAAGCTTGTGGGAACTGTAAGTTGTCGAGAGTTGTCTCGTTGAAATATATGCTTTCATTGTTGTGAGTGGTTTTGATAATTGTATCTGATCCGCCAATTTGCATATTAAGCATAACCGGGCGCCCACGCAAGGATACAGGGGGCAACCTATAATCAGTTATTGTCTCTGAGAAGACAGAGAGAATATTGTTATTTCTCTGTTTAATCAAAAGTGGATGATCGCCGGATCTTGCTGAAGTCCAACTCCAGCCAAAGCCACCGCGGCGGCTAGCCATTAAAAGATTGAAGTAATCATTACTGGAGTCTATTTCGCTAGTGATATTAAATTTATCCATCAATGTAGTATTAAGATATTTCACATTACTGGAATCCAAGTTTCGGCCGAGGGTGTTGGGATCAACAGAGGAGGCACCCACAGGTTCCGCAATAAATATAGTTAGACGATTCTCTGGCTGATAGAGTACTGTGTTTGTGGTTCCCTGAACGCTACTGCCAGAAACATAATCAAAGTAGGGTACATATCCCTTTGTAGAACTCGAATAGTATCCAGCTTGTGGGCCGTACACTGGCGCCATTCCGTAATAGCGGAGCGCGCTAGCGGAAACAATAGCTCCAGTTACCCATGCGTATTGCCTATCAGATCTTGGAATTTGGTGCTGGACCCAGAAGTTATCGTATTGAGAACCAGTTGAGTAAGAGTAAGCCGAGGCACCAGAGACAGCAACTCTTCTTCGGTTGCGAGGTACCTTGATGAACGAAGCTGATTGTTCTATGACTGCGCCGGGGTCGCTGACCCAGAAGGAGTCGCGGCCAAACCTCCCACAGTGGCGCGAGAGTAGCGCGCGGAGGCCATAGTCCTTCCCGTGTAGGTCGTACACGCGAATACCCGTTGTGCCGGATCCTGTGGGCTCTGACAGCGATCCTGTGGCAGTCTGTGAGGGTTTGATAACACTCAGGTTGCGGTAAGTGAGGCAGTTATAGACTGATAATTCTGCGGCTCTAATATCCTGGTACCCTCGTCCCTGTACCTCAATACCGCCTGGTGCTCTGAATCGGCCCTTAATAACGGTCTTATTGATAGAACTTGTTAGATATTCAACAGAATAGTCAGGGATAAACTGGACATGACCCTCATCAGTTCTGCGCGTGCCGAACATCGTGCGAGACTGTGATGCCGACGGGGTGTTTGTAATCTCTGTCGGTAGTGACGGCTGGTTCTCAACGAATTGCCTGGGGTTTTGATACGCGCCTACAGTGCTTACCACTTCGTAATTGTGAGTGTAGTTGCCTAGGATCGTTGAACCTGTACGGTGTTCAATATTACGAATATTAACAGGGCGCTTGGCGATGAAATCGCGATAGAGGTACGCTTTCTGCGCGCCAGTCATTGGATAGGGCGCTACACCCTCTTCGTTAGCCTCTGGATAAGGATAATCAGGTCCGACCATACCAATAGCACCAGAGGTCGCAGGACACGCTTTACCTAATAATATCTTCCACCCTTCTGGTCTGGTTAAATAGGTATCAAGCGTGGGACCACTATTCAAGGCAACGTGCCTATATTGAAGACCACCGACCGCATAGTTTGTGAACGGACCTTGCATAGGTACTTCCAAATCGGGACCATAAGCATCATGGTGAACGTTCACGATCTCCAAATCGGCCTCAACACGATCTCTTACCTGCTTGGCGTAACCTTCTCTGACAACTTCGTCTGTTGAAGAACTTAAGATACTAAATGGGAATGCATATGTGGACTTAACGTTCTTGTATCCGTAGCCATCTTCCCAATCGCGGCCGTGTTGAACCTTGACAATTCTATGCGTTTTGTTCCAGGGTTCTCTGACATCGATGATATCTTTCGCCCTAACAAGATCTTCAGTGTCAGCATAGAGAACGTTCATTGGAACATATACACCACTAGTTTCATTGACTGGTCCTGCGGGATATAAAGCATTAAGTGTGAAGTGAATGTTCTTATTGCCGAAGAAGTTAACACCGCCCTTATAGACCTTTGTTTGTTTCATTCTAAACATATAAGGTCTTGAAAGTCTTTTCTCAACATAGGGAGAGACAATATATGTTGTTCCATCCCTCTTTCTGCGGATCTGGATATTCTGGGCGTTTTTGTCTTCTGCTGTTCTCTTGAGGGTATCTCTTTCAAGATCAATGCTATCGTCGCCAGAAGAAATGATCGCGCTGCCGCTGCGTTCAGCTCTTTCGCGCCACCAGTCAGCGTTCTTTTTCTGCAAATTATCGACTGGGTGATGGTTATATTTCCAGTCATAATCAAGCTTTTCAATACCCATCATGGGGGATTCTGTGCTTGATTTATATTCTAATGCCGGGAATCGAGATTGATATTTATTTCTTTCTAGAACGTGACTTTCGATGGTGTTATACACATCTGCGACATATTCTGCAGACGCCGGAAGCAGTTGATCTAATATCAGCGATATCGAATCATCAAACCACTTATAATACTCAACGTATTTTTCAACATCCTTCACTCTCGTTACTTTTCTAAAGAATATTTCTTTCAACTTCTCAAGGGTTTTATATCGTGAGCGATAACGATTGATCGGCTCACCAATCACATTGTTAAAATCTATCACTCCCGCAAAGAAGGTCAGCATCTCTTCGGAGATTGCGTTATAAATGCTCTTCTCAATCGTATAGAAATAACTCGGAATGTTTTCAATAATTCCATATACCTTATCGTCGTCAGACAAAATCTGAATCATATCAGAAGACACCGGGGTTTCTGGATCAACAAACTTGAATGAATTTACAGTATCTTCGACAACCACATCGGTAGAAGAAGTGGCGTACCCAAAACCCTTACCGGTGTGTTGGTAGCCAGCAATCTTTCCTAACCATCCAAAATTGTTTCTAGTTTCCGCGGAACCTGAGCTTACATCTGTGACCGAAAAATCGCCAGAGGCATTTGAACCAGTTACGCCCTCAAAGTTCCAATTAAGAGCTAAAGTGTTAAAATTAATGACTTCTTGGCTGCCGGTTTCTAGCGGCGAAAGATTCTGATAAGATGCCGAAATACCTACGTTATTAACATCAAAAACGTGCTGATCCAAAGTGGCATTATCTAAATATTTCAACCAGAATCGGCAATTATTCAATTTCACATCTGAAGATTGTAAGATGGTGCCGGTCATGTTTTCTCGGCGGGCGCCGACATATACTCTCTTATGGGCTCGGACAGATCCAGTACCCTCAGCCTTAGTCATGCTACCGCTTACCCAGAAGCTATCTTGAATAACACCAAGTTCCTCTCTAACACCTCTGAATTCTACATCGTAAGTATAATCGCCGGAGCCACTCACTAAATCAGTAAGAGGATAGTTACTCGGCTTAACTCTGACGGATATATTCCAATGAGTATTATCATAAGCATTGAAAAAGATCGAACTTGTTAATGTAGGGAAGGGATAAGGTTCATTCGAAGATGTTAGCTTAAAATATACGTTCTTTGAATCTATCGTCGGCTTAACTGCGTATACTTGGAAGTTCGTTAAATCCTCCGTACTAGAAGTTGCGGTGCTGCCAGTCTGCGACGGCGCGGTATAGAACGGTGCATAGACACCAAACAAGGACACATCTGTGTAATTTCTTATTACTGTGTCTGCTT